>Ga0255368_10030_pt1 | contig 30237 bp, 15 predicted proteins | sample ANMaggSeSYBR01E6_FD_182094 | JGI IMG/M metagenome (GOLD analysis project Ga0255368, IMG submission 182094) | Sediment cell enrichment communities from methane seep in Santa Monica Basin, California, United Staets - ANME aggregate JGI... | ecosystem: Environmental > Aquatic > Marine > Cold seeps >...
TGCAAGGAACTCACTTGGTGTAACTCCTCTCTTGTTCCCTTCATACTTTTCAGGGAATACGAGGTACAGTTGCTCCTTTGCTCTTGTCATGGCAACATATGCCAACCTTCTTTCCTCTTCAAGATGCAGCACTTTTTCGTCCACGTCCCTTTGCCGACCCTTTGAAAGGGCTTTTGGTACCGTGAATGTCTTTCTTCTATAGGTCAGAGGAAGATGTCTGGTAGCCATGTCGCAGACAAAAACGACCTTTGCTTCTTTGCCCTTTGACTGGTGAATTGTCATTATCTTTACAGTATCCTCATCACTGGATACTCCCTCATCCAACTCAAGCCCGAACACCAGTTCAAGATCCTCTACCACGGTCTCAAGCTCACTGCCACCATCAACAAGTTCAAGGTCCTCCACAGTGCTGATGAGTGAATTCAGGATCGTGATGTTCCTTCTGGATGCTGATGTGTCTTCCTGCAACTGTGTCCTGTAAAAGTCGGTCTTCTCTGATAGCAGGTATTTTACAGTATCAGATGGCAGGTGATTCTTTTTGAATTCGATCAGTTCATTAAGGCGGGATACTATCGATAGGATCAATCCTTTCTGGCTGAGTTCAAGTTCGTCAAGATGGTAAAGCAACACAGAATATATCCCATCGCCTACAGTGCTGTCAGCCCTGCTTATCTTCAATGCCTGAAGGTTGATCTTCTGTAGATCATGTTCGCTCACTCCCTCCCTTGATAATATCTTTGCAAAGCCTATGCCGTTGTTGAAAGGGTTAGCAACTACATGGAGATATGCCATTGCTTCCCTGACTACCGGGAAACGGTTCAGTTGGAGACTACCGACAAATTCTACCGGGATCATCCTTTGTTTTAGTGATTCACTGAACTTCTTACCATCAGCCCTTTTTCGGGTAAGTATGAAGATCTCACCTGGCTGAACACCGTCATTGACCATGTTCTCGATCTCTTCAGCAACATATTCTGCTTCACTTACATCATCAGGTGCTTTAACGACTTTGACCTCGCTCTTTTCTCCGTTGTGGGCTGTTAGGTTCTTCTCCTGCCTCTGCGGATTGTTCGAGATCAGTTGCTGGGACAACTGCACAATCTGTGAACTTGACCTGTAGTTCTTTTCAAGCGGAATCTTCTCAAGGGATCTGTAGTATTCCTCTAATTGTTCTATGTTAGCAAGATATGCGCCTCTGAAACGATAGATGCACTGATCATCATCAGCGACACAGGTCAGGTTATTGCCATCAGCTATTAGGTGCACTAGAAAGAGCTGTGCAAAATTGGTGTCCTGGAACTCATCTACAAGAATGTAATCATACCTGGCTTTCACCATATTCTTGACAACATCATTTGTCTCAAGAAGGTTACATGCCATGGAGATCATGTCGTCATAGTCAAGGAATCCATTATCACTTTTGTACTGCTGGTAATGTCCATAGAACCTTGCAAGATCACTTAGCTTGAGCAGAATATCCTTTTCTCCTTCATCTATGCCCTCAGCTTCCAGATCGCGACTTGCATATTCCTCCAGATCCTTCGGGGATACCAGATGGTCCTTCAACTGGGATACACCTTCCAGCAAACTGGTAATAAGGTCGTATGGTTGTGGCGGAATAGCTAGGTCCTCAAAGCCGAACGAATCGATGTTCTTGATACCCCAAACATGTGAATGCTCCTTTGAGATCAGCTTTGCATTCTGGTTTATGCCAAGGTAAAGGGAGAACTCACGTATCAGGTCATTACAGAATGAGTGGAAGGTGGAAACTGTTATACCACTCCCAACACCTATTTTAGTCTCTATCCTTTCCTGCATCTCTCCGGCTGCTTTTTCCGAGAATGTCAATGCCAGTATCCTTTCAGGAGACAGACCATTTTCAGTGAGATCGACCACTTTTTCTGTGATGGTGAAGGTCTTTCCGGAGCCGGGACCTGCAAGGATTAGTAAGGGTCCATCAGTGTAGGTGACAGCTTTGGTTTGTTGTGGATCAAGATCTGTGTTTGTCATTGTGTAGTCTCTGTGTTATCTTAAATCTGTGTTATTGAATTGTATAGCAACATCTGCCAGCATTTCTTCTATTATTTTTTTTGTATTTCTCGATTTTAATCATTATAAATGTTTCTAGCAGTTCTGAGAACACGTTGATTCCAATTTGTAGAAATCGATGTGAAGCTTGCTAATATATTGCATCATTTCTAATATTTAGGAAGTGTATAAAGAATTATATATGTTCATATCGTTACTATCCCAAATTAAAAAAATATCATATATTTTCATCAGATTATTTTAGACGGAGCAATGATATGAGTAGTGTTAAAAAAGAGTTGGAAGTAGCAAGGCACAAGTTATTGGATCTCACAATGCGCAACCGACTATTAAATTTCCGTCCATCAAAAGCCAGAACAATAAGAGTGGTGGGTGAAATTCCAAGAGAGGTCTATGACCGATTGGTTATTCAAGAAAAGAAAATGGAGTTCCGTCCAAAATCCAAAAATCAAGATTGGAAATATGTATTATTTGCTGATGATAATAAGTCGAACATATCAACTGTAGATATTGACTCTAATGATGCAACTATATACTGGGAAATGCCAGAACAAATCAAAAAAGTGGGGCGTAAACACACTAATCGTTTTCTTCAAACCACGTTAAAATATGAAGAGCTACATAAAAAATTGAAGAATATTCACCAACAATCCCAATCTGTACTTAATGAACAAGGATATACAGTTCTATATCTAGCTCTTGGGTTTCTACAGTGGGAAGATTCTACCAATAATTCCAAACTAAAACAGTCACCATTAATTCTTGTTCCTGTTGAATTAGTTCGCACAAATGTGGTTGGTTCTTTTCAATTATCATGGACAGGGGAAGATATATTCACAAATATCTCTCTACAAGCAAAACTTATTGATGAGGACGTTTTGCTTCCTGAATTTGAAATGCCCGACGAGAAAGATGGATTGAATCAATACTATCAAAATGTTGCAAAGGCTATAGCAAAAAAAACCAACTGGAAAGTTCTAGATGACATCAACTTGAGTTTCTTTAGCTTTACAAAATTTGTTATGTATAAAGATCTTGATCCGATGGCATGGCCAAAGAAAAAGGCTCCAAATAAACATCCTTTGATAAAGTCTATATTTAATCCTAATACCAAAATTTGTGATACCGAATTTTCGGAAGATAATGTTGATAAAAAAATTAATGATCAAGATGTTTACCATGTTATGGATGCTGATCCATCTCAAATTGCAGTGATTGAGGATGTTAAATCTGGCAAAAATATGGTAGTAGAAGGTCCACCTGGGACCGGAAAATCACAAACAATCACAAATATCATTGCTGAGCTTCTGGCAGCAGGAAAATCAGTACTTTTTGTTAGCGAAAAGATGGCAGCTCTTGAAGTAGTAAAAAGTCGTCTTGACCAGGTGGGCTTGGGTGACTTTTGCCTTGAACTACATAGTAGAAAATCAAACAAAAAGGAGGTTCTCAAAGAACTCGAACGTACTGTTTTCCTATCACCTCCGAAATCGTCATCATTAGGTACCAGTTTTAAAAAATTAGAAAATCTTAAAATGGAATTAAATGGTTATGCAAACGCATTGCAAGATCCTTTTGGTTGTATCGAGCAATCTCCATTTAATCTCTATTGTATGAAAGAAGATGCATTACGTTATTTTGAAAGTGTTGGAACCGAAATGCCAAATGTTAAGTTTTTCAATATTGAGAAATGTAGCCAAACGGATTGGACAGAAACGATATCAGCTCTTTCAAACCTTTCTGATGTATTGCCTCTTGTTAAACCAGTCACTAATCACCAATGGAAAGGGTGTAAGCCAAGAATTGTACTTCCCTCTGATGAATATGATATTGAAAAACTACTTGAAAAATGTAAAATATCATTAGATAATCTTGTGGCTGCAGTAGATTACCTTTGTCAACTTAGTTCGACAAATTATCCCCATTCACTAAAAGAAATCCAATCATCGATTTCAGCTGCGATGGTTGTGGCACTATCAGAACCTATCGAGAAAGATATTTTATTAAATGAAAATTGGGACAAAGTACCTAACACAACAACAGCTCTAATTACAAAAGTTAAGGATTTTCAGGAGCAAAGTTCAGCAATACATTTTACATTTATGGAAGGTGTTTCTGAAGAAGACATTGAATCTGCTATCACAAATTATAGGGAACTATGTGATAAGTATTTCATAATTCAATTTTTTGATAGCACATGTATTAAGCATCCATGGAAGGAAAATGAATATCATGAGATAGCTTCGCCTGATGAAATTGAAATATTGATTGATAACTGTAATATTTCTTTACATAAGTTGGAGAATGCAATTAATCTTGTATGCGAGAATAGTTCGATAAATAGGCCTCTAACTTTAGATGAAATAGAACCCTCGATTTCATCTGCAACGGTTGTGGCACTATCAGAACCTATCGAGAAAGATATTTTATTAAATGAAAATTGGGACAAAGTACCTAACACAACAGCAACTGCTCTAATTACAAAAGTTAAGGATTTTCAGAAGCAAAGTTCAGCAACACATTCTACATTTATAGGAAGTATATTTGAAGAAAACATTGAATCTGTTATCACAAAGTATAGGGAACTATGCGATAAGTATTTCATAATTCAATTTTTTGATAACACATGTATTAAGCATCCATGGAAGGAAAATAAACATCATGAGATAGTTTCGCCTGATGAAATTGAAATATTGATTGATAAATGTAAAATATCTTTAAATGGTTTGGAGAATGCAATTAATCTCGTATGTGAGAGCAGTTCGATAAGTAGACCTCTTACTTTAGAAGAAATAGAAACCTCGATTTCTGCTTTAATGGTTATGGCATTATCATATCCTATCGATAAAGAGATTTTATTAAATCAAGACTGGAATGAACGTAGTAATAAAGCAAAATTATTAATTAAACAAGTAGAAGATTTCCATAGACAACGCTTTGCTTTAAATTCCAGATTTAGGGAAAATATCTTTGATCAGGATATTGAATCTATTGTCAATGAATATAAACAACTATCTGCAAAATTCATAACTTCTCGAATATTTAACAGTAGATATCGCTACTTAAAAAATGAAATCTCTTCATTTTACAAAGATACAGTTCCTAAAAAAACAAGATTTAGCTCCTCGGATTTATATGAGCTATCGGCATGCAGTCAATCCCGAATAAAAATTCGAAACTTGAATGGAAGTGGTCGAAGCCTTTTTGGTTCACATTGGGCAGATGAAGAAAGTGATCCACAAATACTCAATTCTTTTGCGGAATGGGTCGTATCTTTCCGTCAATATTTTATGGAAGATGTATTCAACAATCAAGTGGTCGACAAAATCAGTTCAGGTATTTCAAAGGATAATGTGAAAAAAAGCATAGATGATCTCTCTAGAGCCACAGAATACTTTATTGAACAACGTAATAATTTAGCAAATCGTGTAGGAGTACCCGAACACTTATTGTTCCACACAAATGATGGGAATGTTTCTTTCGAAGATATAAATGTTCAATTAGAATTATGGAAAAATGGTATTTTAGAACTTCAAAGATGGAAGAACATCACCACCAAATTCTACATTAATACCTCTCCTGAAAAGGCAGAAGAGATTCTTTCAGACTTAAATGAACTTTCCACATGCGTTCAATCTCGAAATGAAATTCGAGACTTAAATAAAACGGGACTAAGTTTTTTTGGTTCACATTGGAAAGATGAAGAAAGTGATCCACAAATACTCAATTCCTTTGTGGAATGGGTCGTATCTTTCCGTCAGCAGTTTTTGGAAGATGCATTCAATAATCAAGTGGTCGACAAAATCAGTTCAGGTATTTCAAAGGATAATGTGAAAAAAAGCATAGATGATTTCTCTAGATCCACAGAACACTTTATTGAACAACGCAACAATTTAGCAAATCGTGTAGGAGTACCCGAACACTTATTGTTCCACACAAATGATGGGGATGTTTCTTTCGAAGATATAAATGTTCAATTAGAATTATGGAAAAATGGTATTTTAGAACTTCAAAGATGGAAGAACATCACCACCAAATTCTACAGTAATACCTCTCCTGAAAAGGCAGAGGTGATTCTTTCAGACTTAAATGAACTTTTCGCATGCGTTCAATCTCGAAATGAAATTCGAGACTTAAATAAAACGGGACAGAGTCTTTTTGGATTACACTGGAAAGATGAAGTAAGTGACTTACAAACACTACAATATTTTGTAGAATGGATGATGTCCTTCCGACAACATTTATTCAACAAATCATTTGATGACCAAATCTTTGACAAGATTAGTTCTGGCGTCTCTAAAAGAGATCTGGAGAAAGCAATAGAAAGTGTAGCAAAAATGTTGGATCTCTTTGTTGAACAACGAGATAAATTATTTACTCGGCTTAGTTTAGATTACGAATTAGTATTTGGTACAAGTCTTGAAGATATCTGCATTGAGGACATGGACTGTCAACTTCAGTTGTGGAAAGAAGCGATCCCAAAACTCCAACAATGGGGTCAATTTACTGATTGTAGGGATCAATGTCTTGATACGTTTGCAGCTCCAATTGTAAATCTTGTTGATTTGGATCTCATAGAGTCTGATGCAATAATTCCATGCCTTGAAGGTAATTTCGCAGATAATCTTCTTAGATGCGCATTTATGAAAAAACAACCCTTAAAATGTTTTATGGGTGAACTTCATGAAAAGAAAATAAAAACGTTTGCAAAACTCGATCATGAGCTAATTATCAAGAACCGACAAAGACTTGTGCATTTGCTTTATGAAAAGCAACCACAAATTCTTAGAGGTGCGTCTCCAAATTCGGAGGTTGGTATTCTATTAGGGGAATTTAGCCGAAAGCGCAGGCACATGCCAATTAGAAAACTAATGAATAATGCTGGTGGCTTAATACAAAAGATTAAACCTTGTTTTATGATGAGTCCACTATCAATAGCTCAGTTCCTTGACCCTTTCAATATATATTTTGATGTGGTTGTTTTTGATGAGGCCAGCCAGGTACGACCTGAAGATGCTTTAGGAGCATTATTGCGTGCAAACCAATGTGTTATAATAGGCGATACTCGTCAGCTTCCACCGACCAGTTTCTTTGACAACATAGTTGATTCAATAGATGACTCCGATGAAGATATATCAACTTCATTATCGGATATCGAAAGCATTCTTCACTTATGCAAACGTAGTTTCCTGACAAAGAATTTACGTTGGCACTATCGAAGTAGGCATGAATCATTGATTGCAGTTTCTAATCAGGAATTCTATGATAAGAGACTTGTAATCTACCCATCACCCATGGCTGATCTGGAACATTTGGGCCTGAAATTTGTTCATCTACCTGATTCAATTTATGATCGTGGAAAAACCTCAGTGAATAGAGATGAAGCAAAAAAGGTGGCAAAAGCTGCTCTAGAGCATTTCACGAAATATCCAGATAAAAGCCTTGGTATTGGTACATTTAATGTAAGACAACAGCAAGCCATATTTGAAGAAGTTGAAATGTTGTTAATGGAACATCCTGATATGACTGAGTTTTTCGAGAATAAACATCCAGATCATTTCTTTGTCAAAAACTTAGAAACAATACAGGGTGACGAGAGAGATGTTATTTTTATCAGTGTTGGTTTTGGTTTCGATAAAGACCATAATCTTAGTCTTAATTTTGGTCCACTCAATCGTGAAGGTGGAGAAAGACGTTTAAATGTTTTGATAACTCGTGCACGTGAAAAATGTGTTGTCTTCTCCAATTTCCAAGCAAAAGATTTAGCAACTACTCAAACTTCACCATTTGGTGTGAAAGCTTTGAAAATATTCATGGATTTTGCTGAGAACAGAAATCTCCACAGCATTAATTCTGCGGAAGAAGATAGTAATTCATCTTTTGAAAAATCGATTTATGACTTCCTTCTTGATTGTGGATATGATGTAGAAAAACAAGTTGGTTGTGCTGGGTATCGCCTAGATATGGCGATTCTTGACCCCAGATCCCCCGGAAGATATATTTTAGGAATCGAATGTGATGGTGAAAAATATCATTCATCTCAAGTTGCACGAGATAGGGATAGGCTACGCCAACAGATCCTTGAAAACCTAGGCTGGACAATTCATCGTATTTGGTCCACAGACTGGTATCGCAATAAAAATGATTGCCGGATGAAGCTGAGGAAAGCCATTGAGAAAGCTAAACGAAAGAATACCACACATCCAATAACTAAGAGAAAACCATTGGAAAAATCAGTACAAACAATACATTCCGGTGTTGAGCGAAAAGAGACTAATAATTCTTGTATTTCTAAGGAAGAATCATTCATTGACATTGTTCCTGAATACAGAATATGTACTACAATAAACATCGATACACAGACACCAATTCATGAACTCTCCCCCACGGATCTTGAAAGAGCTATTATCCAAATCCTAAAAATTGAATCACCTATGCACATAGATGAGATGATAAAACGAATTCGTGAAAATCATGGCTTAAAAAGAACTAGTCCAAAAATCAAAAGTAGCATCCTAAATGCTATAAATTATTCTACAAATAAAAAGAAAATTATCAAACGTGGAGAGTTCCTTTGGATGGACATTAATGATGTAAAAGTTCGTCGGCGTGGTGGCAAAGTTGCTGCAAAAATCGTAATGATATGTAATGAGGAAATAGCTGAAGCTGTAAAACTAGTTCTTAAAAGTCAACATGCGACATCACCAGATGAACTCGTCGTTCAGGCATCTCGCTTGTTTGGAATTCGATCTACAAATACCGCAATTGCTGAGAGGGTAGAGGGTGTGATAAATGGAATGATCAGTAAGAAAGAGTTGTGCAATTTACCGACCGGGGTAGTTGATTTGGTTGATTGATGTCAAGGAGATAATAGCATGAAGAATGAATTTGGAATGGAAGCCTCTTCAGATTTTTGACCTGAAATATTTGCAGGAAATAATCATAGAATTTATATTAAAGTGGAAAATAAAGACGGGAGCAGATCATCCATATTATTCTGGAGGTGTAGCCCTTAACATCGTGACGATTTTGAGTGTATATTTCAGGATCAATGAATTTTAAGTAACTAAATAGGAAAATATATATTCTCATTGGGAACATCTATCACATGTTCAAAGTTTGCATGTTTTGATTGACCAAATCAAAATGAAGAGCATTTAGATAAATTTTGACTGCCAATCTTGAACTTAATTATATTTGAATAAAGCAATATTATTAATGGTAATTACTGTGTGATTAATTTTCAGTGTGGGTGCAAAAATGCAAGAATCGATTAATATTATTCAGAGACATGCTAAAAGGTTAAAAAAACTGGAAGAAAGTGAAACTTATCTTTTCGAACAATTAAATGACCTTGACTCTGAAATTTTAGATCAACTAATTGGTACTTTTAAGCTTGATAAATTCCAGCCAGTAAATCTTTTGCGCCTTGAAATATTGTACAACATAAAAAATGATAATACAGTAACACCTGAATTAATCGAATCCATCAAAAATAAAATAATTGCAAAAGAAAAAGATTACTTTTTGAAATACGGCGAATCAGTAGTAAATGGATTGATTAATTATCCTGCAAAAAAGAAAAGTCCTTTTGTGAACTGGAAGAAATATTTCAGTATTCTCTTCCCATTTTTTTATCGATCAGCAGATAAAGCCGAGTCCGATAATGCTCTCGAAAAAATAGCAAATGAGCTAACTAATACACTAAAATTAGAACAATACAAAAATCATATTGTTGCATTCGAAGGAACTCAAAATTACGGTACTTCATCTTGTTGGCTTGCTTTATTTCCTAAAAATAGGGTATCTCATCGTAAATCCTACCAATTGTTTTTGCATATCCATGACGAAATCATGGAAGCTGGAATTGCCCCTGGTTGGGATATAAATGATAAACCTTCCAATAGTGTTGAAGAGCTTAATACCATTGAAGAAGTGATTGAAAAATTAGATGCTTCTAAAGAAACAGTTGTAAATAAAAACAATTTACTGATTGATTATTGGAAATTTGCACCTGGTGAAAATGGCAGCCATTGGGATGAATTTTATAAAGAAGGTATAATTGCAATAGGCTGGGACAATTTAGAGGATTTTAATAGCTATACAACTGAAGAACTTGCTGAAATCTTGAATGTTGAAGAATCCTCTAATTCAAATCAGATTTGGAATATTGAAAATTTCCGAGACGCAAGTATTGGTGACATAGTTATTGCTAACAAAGGACGAAGCAAATGTTTAGGAATTGGTGTAATTAAAGGAGAATCTGTTTTTGATGACAAAAGAACTAGATATAAGCACGTTAGAAAAGTTAATTGGCTTATAAACCATCTTATCGATTTTGAGAAGACCATTTTTAGAGCAGATACTTTTTCACCAACTCTTAAATGGGAAAGTATTAAAGAAAAATATATCAATGCTGATGCGTCTTACAAAAAAATATTTGATGAGTTGGAAGCTGGTAAAGAGAATCTTCCTCCTACAAAAGTATTGCCAAGTGATTTTGGGACTCAAAATTATTGGTGGTTAAATGCAAATCCTAAAATTTGGAAGATTGACAGCTATGAGTTAGGTGATATTCAGTCCTATACCTCCCACAACAGTAAAGGCAACAAAAGAAGAGTATACAAATATTTTGAAGAGGTAGCTCCGGGAGATCTGGTAATTGGTTATGAGAGTTCGCCTGTTAAACAAATCAAAGGAATATTTGAAATCACAGAAGAATTACATTATGATGATATCGAAGGCGAAATAATCAATTTTGAAATAAAGGAATTAGTCACAGACACTATTACCTGGGATGATCTAAAGGAAACAAAAGGGTTAGAAGACTGTGAAATATTTAAAAACAATCAAGGAAGCTTATTCAGTTTAACATCTGAAGAATTTGATATAATACGAGATCTAATTGATGAACGTAATATCAATAATGAAAAAGAAAAGGAAATATTAGATATAAAACAATATTCATTTTCTACAGATCCTGATAAACCTTTTATTGAACCCTCTGAACTAAACAAGATAATAGATGCTCTTGAGAGTAAAAAGAACGTTGTATTGCAGGGTCCTCCAGGTGTAGGTAAAACCTTTGTTGCCAAAAAAATAGCATATGAAATGATGAGGAGTACTGATGATACAAAAATTGAAATGGTTCAGTTTCATCAATCATATTCATATGAAGATTTTATCCAAGGCATTCGTCCATCAGAAAATACGTTTAAAGTAAAAAACGGTATTTTTTATAATTTTTGCAAAAAAGCAGAGAAAGATCCAGATAACAAGTATTTTTTCATAATTGATGAAATCAACAGAGGAAATCTTAGCAAGATTTTCGGAGAGTTAATGATGTTGATAGAAACCGACAAGCGGGGTAAGTATAAAGTGCATTTAACTTATTCTGAAAAAGACGATGCGCCGTTTTTTGTTCCAGAAAATCTTTATTTAATTGGTACAATGAATACTGCTGACCGTTCGCTGGCTATTGTTGATTATGCTTTGAGAAGAAGGTTCAGATTTATTACATTAGGACCAAAGTTCAATCAAAAATTTATTGATTTGCTCAGCTCACAAGTTTTTTCAAAAGAGTTTATAGCTAACATCATTTCTAAAATCAACTCCTTAAATGAAAAAATAAAATCAGATAAGAATCTTGGTGAAGGTTTCCAAATAGGCCACAGTTTTTTCTGCAACAATAAGAAAGATAAATCTGAAAATGAATGGTTTGAAGATATCGTAAAATATGAAATTAAACCTCTTTTAGAAGAATATTGGTTTGATTACATAGAAAAAGCTCAAGCTCAAATAAATCTTTTATTATCCTGATTAGAGATATGCCAATTCCAATTCAAAATATTTATTATCTTTTATGTTACGCTTGGAATAAGCTTGATGAAAGCGATATTATCAATGTTAGAGCAATCAGTAGCACCGAGCTTATTGATTTATTTGCTAAAATTTTAATTAATAGTACAGCAAGATTACTAAAACAAGGGTTAGATCGCTATTACGTTGAAAATGAATACATTGTAAATGGAATAAAAGGAAAATTAGATCTTTCTACTTCCGTTAAAAGAAATATTCTTCATTCAAGTAAAACAGTTTGCTTATATGATGAGTTTGATTATGACATTTTACATAACCAAATTTTGAAAACAATAATTTCTAATCTTCTGAGGGTAAATAATCTCGACGATGAATTAAAAGATGAATTACATAGGCTTCTAATAAAATTCCCTCCAATTTCAGAAATTAAAATTAGAAATTCTCATTTTAAACAAATCAGATTACATAGAAATAATTACAATTATGATTTTGCACTGAAAGTATGTCAAATTATCAATGAGAATTTGTTTATTGATGAATCATCAGGAGATTACAAGTTTAAAGATTTCTTGCGAGATGAAAAGGCAATGGCAAGATTGTTTGAGTCATTTGTTAGAAATTTTTATAAAATTGAGCAATCAGAATTTAATGTGAAAAGAGAAGACATAAAATGGAAATTTGTAGCTGAAAATGAGACTGATTTATCAATGTTGCCAATAATGTCTACTGATATTTCACTGCAATCATCTTCAAGAAAAATAATAATAGATACCAAATACTATAAAGAAGCTCTTAAAGCCAGATTTACACAAGAAAAAATAAATTCTGGTAACTTATACCAGTTGTTCTCATACTTGAAAAATCAAGAATCAGAGTCGGAAATCACAAAATCGTGTGAAGGTATTTTACTATATCCTGCCGTTGAGAGTAACTTTAGTTTTTGTTACAATTATGAAAATCACAGGATCAGGATAATGTCAATAAATCTTAATCAGGACTGGCATTACATCAAGAAAGATCTGTTAGATATAATAGCATGAAGACTTTAATTACTGTGTCAGTATTTACTGCAAATTTTACTAATATGGATTATTTCATTTGATACCTAAGTTTGTGATATTCTGTGTTTCATAAGTATATTTCAGTTTCAGTAGTTTCACTCCAGTTCCATTGTGGAATGTTCAGTGGAAATAGAGATTTTAATAACGATTGCATCTTTTGTGACTTGGTGTTTCCATAATACCATATCTCAAAGGATTTTCCATCACGTGTATGAAGACTGCGAACATGACGTACATCATGTTTTTCCCCTTCTACCGAAGATCCACTTATCTTTACTCCACGAAACTCCCCACATGTCCTCACTTCACGTTTTCACAGCAACTGTTTAAAGAATAATGGTGTAAATTAATAGGGGTCTAATTATGGTAAATTCTCATGAACTTGAAAGCAAAGTAAAAGGTTACCTCTGGGGAGCAGCCTGCGGTGATGCACTTGGGATGCCAGTTGAATTCTCATCGTTGGCAGAAATTAAATCAAGATATGGGGAAAAGGGCCTCCAAGAACTTAATTCAAATTCTCCCTGGACGGACGATACCCAAATGATAATTGCCCTTGTAAAAGCTCTTAACCGAGGTGCAGAGCTTGATACACAAGAACTGATGGACATCATTTCCCAAGAGTTTATTGATTGGTTGGATGATACTGGAATAGCACCTGGTAATACATGCATACACGGTGTTTCGAATCTGAAGAACGGAATTCACTGGAGTGAATCAGGAGTGGCACATTCAAAGGGATGTGGTTCTTTGATGAGGTGTGGTATAATTGGTGCAGTATACCATAATGACATTAATAAGCTGATTGAAATATCATCTCTTTCTGGCTCGATCACACACGGACATCCAACTGCAAAAGCTGCCTCAATTGCAGGTTCATATGCAGTAAAATTAGCAATAGACGGTGTGGAACCTGTAGATATGTTCAAACCTCTTCTATCAGTGACAGAAGGTATCTCTTCTGAGTTTACAGAATCGCTTAACAATGCCTTCGATCTTGCCTCAAGCAAAATATGTGACGAAGAGGGGCTCAAACTACTTGGCAAAGGTTGGATTGCAGAGGAAGCTTTTGCAATGTCCTATTTTTGTATCCTGAGATATCCGAATGACTTCAAAAAGGCAGTTCAGATTGCGGTAAATATAGACGGAGACTCCGATTCGGTCGGATGTGTTGTGGGTGGGATTCTGGGAGCAAGGTTGGGATTTGAAAAGATTCCTTCTGAATGGAAGGATAATTTATTAGAGAAGGATAAGATGGAAAATCTGGCAAAAGAGGTTGTTGTAAAAGTACATTATCTGGATAATTTAGCCTGAGATTACCTTTATAAATATTCTTCATAAACTCAACAGCATCCCTTTTTCCAACGAGATGATGACTTAACTTCTTTTCTTTTCAGAGTCATCGATATCATCCACATCACTATTAAGTGATTTTTTGGTCGATTTAATAATACTATCATTTAGTATATTTCCTGCTATACTCCCCTTATATTTTAGATTAAACTTCCTTTTTACTATTTCTTCACCAGCACATGCTCCTAAATAAGCAGCTCCTTTAACAGCTTTATTGCCCTCAACTTCTTTTATTTTTTCACACGCATATGCTAAACCATAATTAGTTACATCAACGATTTTGTCAACCACATCATTGTTTTGACTACTAACTGCAGGATCATCCAAATCCAAAACATTAATCGATTGATTCAATTCATGAATACGCATTATAAATCTAACAACGAAATCATTGTTATTTTTAGTGATGACAACCGTTCCATCATCTTTATCAATAGCCAAAAAAGACAAGTAGCTCGCATCTTTGCCGATGGATATAAACCTAACATAACCTTTTTTAAGGCTACTTGCACGTCTAAAATGTATTTCTGAAATCTGGGATAAAGGCAGGGTATATTTTCCAGATAGTTTACTTCGCAGGAACTTGTGGAAGGGTAGCCGATCAACAACAAGATGATTTTCAAAAAGATTGATATGTCCATTTAATCCCTTGAACTGAAGTATTGGTTCAGGTTCATGATTAGTATTTGAAAAACGATCATTCAGAAATTTCATTGATTCACACCTATATTATCCAATTTTTTGCAAAATTTATTTTAATGAAACAATTGATGTAATTATATCATCTAGTCCGGATTCAATATATATAATACCAAATACAGCTTCAACCATTGTCCCTTTTACATGATTAATTGTTTCTATTTTAGTACCAGATGGCTTTGATTCAAAAGGAATTCTATGATCGAACATATCCCATTTATCGCATATTCTTGCTAAATTTCCATTTGATGCAATCTTCGATCTATTAACGGATAGATCTCCAACATTAGAGATATTAGGCTGCCAAAGAACTTCTGCTAATGCTAAATCTATTGCTGCATCACCAATAAATGCTAAAACTTTAGCTGCTTCATCTAAACTTAAGTAAGGTTCAAAATTGTAATCAATGCCAGCTTTAGAATAGTATTTATTCACTTCAGCAAACAAATTTTTGATACTAGGTTGAATGAAAGATAAGACAAATAAATCGGGTTCATCAAACTTATAATTGAGATTTTGTTCCAATTCAACAAGTTTATGTTCTTTTAAATATCGAATTGTCTCATTAATTTCTTTAATCTGATTTAGCCATTTTGTGATTTTTATCTTACTGTTGATGTTATTTTCTGGAATCTGAGAGATTTGTGATTCTAATTGTTCTCCAATCGCAGGAATATCATCAAAAATTCCTTGTATATTCCATTTTAATTTTAAGCATGATTCGCCCACTTTGTTCTTCATAGTTTTCCAACTCCTTGTAATGACATCCAACGATTATAATTTAACTGCTTTTTATTTTCAATTAGTAGACTAACAAAATCAGTCTGGCTTATTTGAACAAAATCGCTATGAAATTAAATTACTTTTAACTACGAACATTCTTTACACAATTAAATATAAAAAGATTTTAATGTATATATCAATTTTCAAATTGTTTGGCCCATCTATGAATATTTATGATTCAGTAAATTCTAGTAAAATTTACAACCAACGAAATAATATCCTTGAGTACAAATCAAAAAATATTAATACTCCCTCTATATATTACAGATGAATTATACTAATTTATCATTTTTACTATATTGGGGTAAACCAAATGAATATTGACACAAATATCATAAATTTGATTGAGTCTGGAGCACCTATAATCCAGATTATAAGTTATGAGACTTTGAGAATTCATGCATCACTGATTAAAGCTGCTTCAAAAACAGGAAGAAGTGCATATGTATGGAATAGAACTGAGGGTCTCTGTGAATTGGATCAGAATGGTCAATTAATAGAAAAAGATGAAGAAATGAGAGATCCAGCATCTATTCTTGAATGGTTCACTGAAGATGAATCAGAAGAGTCCTTATTATTGCTTGAAGATTTTCATCCAGATCTTACCGAGCAACAACCACATATTATCAACAGGTTGCGATGTATTGCACGTAGGATTTTAACGCAACAATTGAATGATCGAACTTTATTATTATCTCAACCCATACGGCATTTACCTCTTGAACTTGAAAAAGATGTGCAAGTACTAGAACTACCATTACCAGGGAATAGCGAGATAAAACAAATAATGCGGAGTGTAAGACAGCGATTTGGTTTGCATGAACGTGACTATCAAGAATCATCTAGATTGATAGAAGCAGCACTTGGTCTTACGACCAGTGAAGCATCCCTAGCATTCTCTATGGCTGCTGTAGAAAATAAAAGACTGACAGATGATGAAATTCCTTTAATCGCGGCAGAAAAAGAACAAGTGATAAAAAAACGCGGTCATCTTGAATTTTATCAACCAGATCAGGGATTGAATGATATTGGTGGTCTTGGCAGGTTAAAGGACTGGTTGGAACGTAGGGAGAGAGCATTTACAGAAGATGCAAGAGACTTCGGTCTAGAGTCACCAAGAGGGATACTACTTTTGGGTCTACCAGGTACTGGAAAGAGCCTAGCTGCAAAAGCAGTTTCGAGTGCATGGCAACTTCCTTTATTAAGATTGGATATGGGTCGTGTATTTGGAGGAATAGTTGGGCAATCCGAAGAAAATATACGGGCTGCATTGAGTACAGCTGAGGCATTGGCACCCTGTGTTCTCTGGATTGATGAAATTGAAAAGGGAATGGCTGGAGCACAAAGCTCTGGTTCAACCGATGGTGGAACAACATCTCGCGTCCTTGGGACGTTCCTTACATGGATGCAGGAAAAGACAAAACCTGTATTCGTACTTGCAACTGCAAATAATATCTCTCAGTTACCTCCGGAATTGCTCCGAAAAGGGCGTGTCGATGAAATCTTTTTTGTAGATTTACCTGATGCAGAAGATCGTAAAGATATAATTCGCATTCATCTTCGAAAACGCCGCCGAAATTCCAATCACTTCACAAATGAAGAATTGGAAAATTTGGCAGATATCTCTCGTGGTTTTACGGGGGCTGAACTTGAAGAAGCAGTGAAGGAAGCGATGTTCAGGGCTTTTGATTATAGCAGGGATCTAACAACTGATGATCTGGAAGAAGCTCTAAAAGATACCACTCCCCTTTCGCATACAATGAGAGAAGTTATCCAATCCACTCGTCAATGGGCGAAAGGGCGTGCAGTACCAGCAAGTGACAGGAAACCGGAATTACTAGACAAGATCGAATCTAGATCCAAACAACCAAGACTGCGCCAGGAGATTGACAATCCATTTATTTCTGATCTCGGGGAATAATAAATGAGTTCATCACTTGGTCATTACGCTGCAATGGGTGTGGAAGATCCTGGTTCTTTCATGGATTTCACAAAGAAAGGCATTCATCCTTTTACAGATTACCTAACGAATGCAATGGATGCTTTGAAGAACAAAGAAGTAAATTGCCGGTGGGAACGGGTTGAAAAGGATCGATTTATCTTAAAGCCTTTAACCAAATTGTATGAGATTCGCCCTGAAACTTTGATCGAACTTGAACCACCTGAAATCGGTTGGTTCAAAGTAGAACCAGTTGGGCTCATGGACGGTGAAGACTTCGATCCGGATCCAGAGGAACCCCTTCGTATTGGAAGAGGACGAAATGCTTCTAAAAAAGAACTTTCTGCTGAAGACATTCGCCATACATCCACTGGTTTATGGCAAATTCGGTTAGATGGTTTTCAAAATAATGGAGATTTGATTAACTGGTCAGGATATGAACTTTCATTAAAACCAATTGCAAATTCCCTTGAAAGTAATGAACATATTTTCAAGTTAAATGGAGATTCAATTACATCTCGAAGGGAGAACGAAAGCTGGAGGTTTTGGCTACAACGTGACCTTCCTTCAGGAAAGCCTTTAGAAGTAAATGGCTTACAGTGCGATTACAGGGTTATTCGTCGCTTTAATAAAGAAGATTTTCAAAATCGATATCCTGAATCTTTTTCAGCAGGTCATTTTTGGAAGGTAGCTGACAAAGATAAACCTCAGATTACATGTACCAAAGTTGATGACATCACCAATAATGAGATGAAAAGGATTTCTACACAAGATCTGGAAGTAAATTTTATATCTTTAACCCATGAGGACTGGAGTATCAATAAAGGAATTAGTAAGAATGAACGATCATTGTCCTATAACGGATATGATGAAGGAATAAATCTTCCAGGACAAATAAAACATACAGATATTCCAAATTGGTTTTTTTCTTGTCAAAAAAAGAAAATTGGTGAAAAATGGATACAATTATTAGAACCTGAGTATGAGGATGAATCTAATCCTTTTGGCTCAATACTTGAGTATTTTTTTAGCGACAATGTTACTTTATATGACTCTGCTAAAAAATTTGATAAAAGCGGTCAGCTACATGTTCTTAGACGTAATTATGAAGAAAAACAACTTCTTTTGTCATACAAAAAAAACGGTTCTTCAGAGTTTCCACGTAATTCAGACCTACATTTAAAGGTAGATATCGGACAGATAAGTAATCAGAGGCATACTGCATTTCAGTTATTGGAGTATCCATTTCCTGAACATCGTCCCCTTCTTGATCTTTTCAAACCACGTGATCAGCACCAATGGCCATTATTTGAACCTGAACAAGAAAACGGCATCGATTGGAAGGTTCTTACAGATTCTTCTTTTAAAGGATGTGATTACCAACGTGAATTTGTTTGTAAGGCTCTTGCAACACCTGATTTTGCTATAATGAGTGGTCCGCCCGGAACCGGAAAGACAACTACGATACTTGAACTCATTATTCAATTAATTAATAGGGGCAAAAGGGTTTTACTTGCTGCATCTACGCATGCTGCAATAAATAATGTACTTGAAAGGCTGCGGGAAAAAGGTTACACTGAGAGAGTACATGCTACTCGTGTAGGTCTTGAAGATAAGGCCGTTGGTTTGGAAAATTTTGTGTTTGATAGGCAAGTAGAAGAGTGGATGGAATTACTGGGATTGGAGGAAAATAAGACCAGAAAACTTGTAATGGAAAGTGCTAATCTCGTTTGTGGAACAACGATGGGAATACATAGTTTATTGCGAAACAAGAGGATGGATCTTGACCTTGAACGTAATGGTCCACCATTCGATGTAATGATCATTGATGAATGTAGCAAAACTACATTTCAGGAATTCATTGTTCCTGCAAGACTTGCAAAACACTGGATACTTGTCGGTGATATTAAACAGCTTTCTCCTTTCACGGATCGTGAACAAATAACAGCTAATTTGGATAAGCTTGTCTTATCCAGAAAGAAAGATTCAACACAGATTCTTTCCAATGCCCTTCAGGAAGCATGCAAATTACTACATATCCTATATCCGTATAAAGATAAACTTATAGTTCCAGTTTCTAAAAAGGTTGTTCAAGAACTCATCAAAGAAATTGAAGCAAGAAAGAATGATGCGGAATACTTGAATTCTAAATCTCTTAATGATATATTGGTTATTTCAAAAGAATTTGATCTGATGAATACGAGATCATTGTATGACCATAATGTCATATTCATCGATCAACACTTATTAGTTCAGTATCAAAACTGGATGCCAGAGGATTCAATTATTCTTAAAAAAGACTGGTTACAAACAGCACACGCATACAGACATTTTGCAAGTAACGATTGGTACTCTGGTCATGAATATCATCATCGTAGGAACATAGTTCAAAAAGCAGATGAGATTCATAACAAAATCCTTCAGTCTCTTGATTCCAGTTGGTCGGAAGAGCTTTGCTGGAGACTTGAACGTGAGTATTGGTTGCGATTTATCTCACATGATAATGGAAAGTTAAAAGGTATACAAAGACAACTGAAACTGCTTTATCCATATAGTGAAAATGCAACTGGACGAATATATCAATTGAGAAATATTGCATTTCCCTCTGTACTTGAATCACTTTCTGTTAGTGGTATGATCAAGCGTAGAAATGATGAACCAACGACGCTTACCCAAGGGTTCAGCAAAAAAGAGCGCGAGTGCCGCCATACTACGTTGAGTTATCAGCATCGTATGCATCCTGATATTTCAGAGTTACCTCGCAAACTATTCTATTCTTCGGAAAAAAAAGCAGTCTCTTTACTTGATGGTGATCGTGTTTGTAAGGATTTGAATTGGAACTATAATCGCTATAAGGAACATAGAGTTTGGTTGGATGTTGAAGGAAAAGTTGACAAAAACGCCAACGAAAAGGAAGCAGAAGCTATTGACAAAGAGCTGGAACAATTCTGTCGTTGGGCAAAACAAAATCCAAAAGATGATCAGAGTCCATGGGAAATAGCAGTACTAACTTTCTATAAAGGTCAAGAAAAATGTTTACGCAACCATTTAAAGAAGCTTACAGGTGACGATAAAAAGCACAGCCGTTTTGAGAAGGACGGTGTGCAGATCAAATTAGCGACAGTTGATTTCTTCCAGGGTCAAGAAGCTGATCTGGTATTTCTTTCAATGGTGAATACTTATAGAGATGGTTTTCTTGACAGTCCAAATCGCCTCAATGTTGCGATAACAAGAGCCAGATATCAATTGGTTATAGTTGGTTACCACGAATATTTTGCAAAGCGTTCTTCTGCAGAACTTAAGGAATTAGCAATAGATAGTTACAGGATGGGATTACATGGAAATTAAGTTGGAACGCACTATAAAGATGGAGCGTTGTGAAGCGATTGGAAAACTGAGGATCGAACAAGAAAGAGCCGATTTGAAACAATTACTTGGGCTCTTACAACAAGAAAAGGGAATAGATATCCCTAAAAGACTAAAGGACCTGCTGTGCAAATTGAAATTATACGAATCAGGCAACATCCTTGAAGCAGGATATAATTTGCTGGATAAAGGTACTGTCCTTACTGAAGAATATGGTCATTATGAAGTGTGGTATCTATGTAATGATGAATGGCTTGGTTCTATTCCATTATCCATTAGTCGTATTATTGCTAAAAATGGAAAAGAACAACGTAGTGGGAAAAAGAAAGGTAATTGGGATACTGATGTTTCTTTTGAAAAGCAGTTTAAATTCAAGGATGAACTTACTCCGATACAATTTTCCAGAGGAGAAGGTGTTCATAACCTTTCATTGATGGAAGTTGATGCCTTGCTGCCACAGCAAAGCCATAGTAGTGGCAAATTAGTTTGTAAGCTTGATAGCGAAGGCTTTTCATCAATCGAATTAACTTCTAAAGTTAAATGGGGACATGATAACTCAACAGAGGATATTTCTTTGAGTTCAGATTGGGATCCTGAGGAAGTATATAACCTACTGCCAGAAATCGCAGATCAATTAGGGAAAACATGGGATTCTAGTAATGGAGCACTTCTGGAGGCTTATCCGCCTGATGCTGAAGCTGAACTTATTAGCTATAGGCGTAAAGAAACCGTTCTTTCAAATACTAGTACTAAGAGCGCGGGTTCTTTTGAAAATATCAAAATTAGCGATATGCCATTACGTGCTGAAACAAAAAGATGTGCTAAATCTTGGTTGCAAAATTTGATGAGGAAAAAGTGGGCAGAATCATATACATCAATTCGATCTTCTTTGGAAGACCAGAAAGAATGGCTTAATTCTATTGCTTTAAATGGTCATGATCTACAACTTTTGGAAGGTGAAGAGCTATTAGAATTTGTAGATCGCAACGCTTCCAATAAAACTTACTGGCATATTGCAGCTTTACAGGATCTCATACCTTCTGGAGTTAAAACAAGATCTCTACCTTTTACATTACGAAAATCAGATACAAATCCTATTGGTAGTATAAGCTCCCGTATTGGAGCTGATCAAATCGTAAATGAGGTATGTATAATAGACCGTTATGCTAACAAAAAGAACCAAATCCTTACTATTCAGAATATCTGTCAGGAATTAAATGTAAGTAGTGTATCCTTAGTCACTTTGAAGAAACCTGAAAAGCTTCCTGATGGTTGGAAATATAAAAACATGGGAGAACGGCTTCCTGAAAATCATGATAGGCATTGGTTCATCAAAAAAGATAATGATTGGGAAATATGGAAGTGCACCACTTCTCCAGATTTTTTAAGCTTTAAGGATAATACTGTATCAGTAAAAACTACTGCTACTTTTACTCCCATTGATTACAAAGATGTTCCAGATACCATACTTGAATATGTGGAAGGAGCTGAGGGGATGGTTATATGATTAGCTTGAAAAAATCTCAAATAAATGTTGACCAGGGCCAAATAAAATTACCTTATATCTTTACACCACTTGTTCCTAACAATACAGAATCTCAATTTGATGATGCATTTAGTGAAATATCATCCAAAACGACACTTTGCATAGCTATCGAGGAGCTTGACAATGAATCTCTAATAAGGCTTCTTCAAAGAAAAGCTGATGAAGGAATACGTATTTATTTACTTTTAGGAGATGTAAATAAAAATTCGGACTCAATTGAACGATTGTCTGGCAGGTGTCTAATACGTTGTGGAGTCTTCCAAAATGGTGGCTTAGTTTTAGGTGATATGGGCACGAATAATGTCCAAGGCTGGATTATTCCTGGGTCAGATGGAGATCGAAGCTTTGAACTAAATAGAAATCAATGTGATGACTTATATCGCGTATTTTGCCATCTTTTCTGGAAAAAGGCAACGCATGAATATTTAGATCAAAATGGATCAGCTTCATTAATTGATGGATCGCCTGTGGGAGACATTTCTCTAAATCATCAATATAATCTTCCAGAAAAACTTTCAGCTACTGCTATTAAAGACGTTGATGATTTGAAATTTGGTAGTGTTCAATATTGGTCAAAGAACCTACTCTGGAACTTTTTACCTTTCAAAAAAGCCGAAGGAAGCTTTTTGTTGCATTTGTCTGAAAGTAAACATCTTCAATCTATTGAGGAGCTTTGTAGTAAAACGAATGTGAATGTACGTTTCACGACTCGATCACTACAAAATACTTTACTTACATCTAATGCAGGATGGAGTTTTCCGGATATTCCTGATACTGCAAAGGTAAATTGGGCTATGCGAATAAATAGCGACCAAAGAAACAATCTTCTCAATTTGATGAATAATGAATGGCAATCTGCAGACTGGGAGCTAAAAAGAAATTTATCTCTTGGAGAGCTTGCAGGCATCGTACGTTTTGCCGAAGAACCGGGTAAAGTATTTAACATATCCAAATTTGTTTCAATGGATTTGGAACCGATTGAAGCTCCGAGTATGGATGTGTTCCTTGAGCCTGATTTTGAACATTTATTTGCAGACCAGACACAGTTCGATAAAGATAGATTGGCCCATTTAATAGAATATAATGTAAAACTTTATCCTCCATTTTTACCAGATAATGCGAAACCGGATCCACTTATACAACAATGGAAGTCAAAACAAAATCAATGGGCAGAAAAGATCTCCTTAATAGAAGGAAAACTGAATGGACTTGAAAAATATGAAAATAGCCTTAGTGAAAAGATTAAGGTGAAATTATCAAAACTTCTTGTTGCTCAGAAACAAAAAGTATCAGAATTCAAGATAAAACTCAATGAACTAAAAAATGTAGATCTTGGACGTAGTTCTCCTTCACATCTTAAGGAATGGACAAATGAACTATTAGAACTGGAGTCTGAAATTGAAAAACGTATCTCTAAAAATAAAATACAAGAAGTTGAAACTCGTAAAGAGATCGATTGGGAGAATCAGTGTAAAACATTAAATGATAAGATTTCAGCTTCAGAAGATAATTTGTCAAGAAAAGAAGCTGAACTTGCAATTTCTGAAAATAAAACCAAGGAAATAGAGGAAAATTTAAAGCAGAAATTGGATAAAAAGCAAGAGAAGAATCTTAAGAAAGAGCTGGATAAATCTAAAAAACGCGAAAATATGACTCGTTCAGCATTAGATAAATTAAAAATTGAACAATCAAAACTTCGATCTCAAAGACAAAATCTCGGTGATCGTTTTGTTCCTCAAAATGATCTCAGTGATAAGGGGGATGAGGCATTTGGTCGTGTTCTTGGAAATAAACAATTCGAAGAGTCATTTGTTTTTGAATGGGGAAATGAATTCCTTCCACTAGAAGGAATGGAACTATACTCTTATGACAGCAAAAGATGGCTTGTTATAGAAGATCTTGAACAGATAAGGGAAGCTAAGCATCATGCATCGGTTCTTAATGCTGAGATTTGTGCTAAGCGAGGTGATTGATTTTGGCAGAACAAAGGATTACTATTGAGATAGATGAAGAAGGCAAGATCATAGCAAAAACTTCTGGATTCAAAGGCGAAGCTTGCCTGGAGGAACTTCAAAAGCTACTGGATGAAGAAATAAGTCCATTGAGCCTAAAACCGACTGATGATTTCTATCAAAAAGATACGATCATCTCTCAACAAAAGCAATCAATAGGTGGGAAATAATCATGAGTGCAATTGTTAAAACAGTAACTCCATTTACAAATCAAGATCTACTTTTAGAGGCATTGGATGAACTCGGAGTCGAATACAATGTTGTGGGTACCAGCATAATCACAGATCGGAAGGATTACTATGGTCATCAGAGTTTTGAGCTGGGGAGGAACGGTGCTTTTAACTTTAGCCATGATTCAAGTGCTGAAAGAACGAATTATCCCTGGAGTTCTATCAATTTCCGTGAATGGAAGACTGTGACAAGCTTTTTGAATGCTGTTGAAAAAGCATATAAAAATGCCTATGGTCGAATGATCGAAAGGTTGGCAGAAGAAGAGAGAATACGTGAGGAAGAAAGAAAAAAACAGTATGTTGAGAAAATACGTAATGAGACAATTGATCGTGCTAAAGGACAGGGATATACGATAAAAGAAAGCAGGCAAGGAAATAAAGTAAAGCTTGTTCTTACTCGTACAGTATACTGACAGGAGTTCTTTGATGCAAGAGTATGGAACATGTTTTAATATTGCTCATATTGAGCATGGAAGTGAAATCTATGGTCCTGGGAAACGTTTTGTGATCTGGTTACAGGGTTGTTCTCTTGCATGTCCAGGCTGCTGGAATAAATCTATGTGGAGTTTTGAGCCATGTAATTTGGTTGAAAGAGAAGAACTTTTGCATAAGATTCTAGCTTATTCTGAATTGGATGGGTTAACAGTTCTTGGTGGTGAACCCCTCGAACAAGCACATAATCTACACTGGCTGTTAACGTCTCTTCAGGAAAAGAATGTAAGTGTAATGCTTTATACAGGATATCAAATGGATGAGATTAAAGCCGATATTCTAAAATCTAAAATCTGTAAAATGGCTGATATTTTAGTATCTGGTAGGTATAAAGAAGATGAACGCGATTTAAATTTGAAGTGGAGAGGTTCGCGAAACCAAATCTTGCTTGTCCAGAATGAAATTTATAATGATCTTGATCTAAATGATGGGACAAATCAAGTAGAGATAACAATTGATGAATTCGGGACAATTAGTATTCTTGGATATCCTGATGATGATCTTTGTTCAATATTATGATGCATTATACAAATTTCATATTACTGATTCACTAACACAATTGCTTTATTCAACCATCATAATTGATTACTTAATAGCTCAGGATTAATGATTCATCCCTCAAGTAAATCACAATTTTCAGGAATCTAGTACCCGGATTCCAGTTGATGTAGTTTTTGTTGCAATTGTTTAATCCAATTTCAGGCTAATTTGGTTAACTTTCGTGGATTCTAGTGGATCTTCGGGAGAAATGGTCGGGTGAAAGCTATTCAATATATTCCATTTTGGTGGATTTCGGTGGTTTTTATCAGATTTTCGGAGTAATATGGTCGGGTAGAGTCATTCAATATATTCCATTTCGTCTACATTTGGTGATTATGGGAGAGTTTTGGAGGAAATGGTCGGGGAAAAGGATTGGACTTTAGTAAGGTTGCTCCACCTTTCCCGCCTCCTGATGTCCCACTCCCGTTCCGTCCGAGTCGAATGCTCATTCTCTTGAAAAATGATGGCGTTGTTGTCATAATCATCCCTTAATAGCACCAAGATGTTTGAGGCGCCTTTTGACCTCTCCTTCCTTTCTTTTCATCCTAACTGCTATTTCACTGGTTCTTTCTCCAGATTCATGCATTTTAACAATCAGCTTGTCTTCTGCTGACAACCACTTTTTGTATGCATTAGATTCTGAAACACCTGTATTGCCTTTTTTACTAGCAACAGCTTTAGTTTCAATCACCGGTGTAGCCTCACAGGTCATTTGATCATAACACTTAAGTAATTCATTGAAAACAGGACCACCATCTTGATCTGGAGAATGAATTATCAACTTTTCTGATGCACGAGTCATTCCTACATACAACAGCTTCTTATCTTTGACTTTATCGACATCGATAAGAACACAAACCTTGGATTCTATTCCTTTTGCAGAATGATAAGTAACAAAGTTCATCTTATTTTCTAGGACATATTTTGAAGCCACAGAGTTGACTTTCAAACTCTTATCCAATAATTTGTACAATTTATTCCGGAGCCAGTTATTTGGAACTAAGACTAATATATCCTCTGGGTTGTAATTAGGATTTTTTAGCAATTCATCAAGTAAGTCGTTGAGAACTTTGAAATCGCCTTTCACAAACTCAACACTGTTTTCAATATCGAAATCACAACAAATTCCTTTTCTTCCTTCATAGAAATTTTCTACTTCCCTTCTTGTTGAAGAATCATTCATCAAATAATCTAGAGCCAGGTTTATATGTGTACTACCGGATCGATAAGATGTTTTTAGTAGTTTAGAACGACCAGCGATATTTATGCCGAGACTTTTCCAATTATGGGTAGAAGGATTGTAAATACTTTGTAGCCGATCGCCTGCTAAAAACAAGTTCTCAGTTTCTTGATTGTTATATTCATGTTTAACGCAAAGTTTTAAACATAACTTAAGCCAGACATCAAGAAAATCCTGATACTCGTCTATCAAAATAGCATCATAAGTAGGGCGAGCATTTTCAATTGCTTTGAACGGAAGAATAACATCCCAATAATTTTCCGGGGTAGGGTCTGGAACAATTCCAACATCAGCCACCGATTTTGCAAGACTGTGGAACGTGGATATGTCAATATTTTGATAGTTTACTCCCATGACATCCAAATCTTCATAAATAGACTCAAGTTTGTGCTTTAATTTCGTGGCCAGAGTGGTATTATAAGTTATGATTTTGACTTTCCAATTTGGGTGTTCTCTAATGAGATTAATAGCTCTTGCCAAAAGAATAACTGTTTTCCCACTACCCGGAATTCCAGAAACCATGTAATGGCCGTAAGGAAGTCTTTTTGCAAATTTTTCTTGCTCAACATCCAAGGTTTTTATGATACTGTTCTCAGTCGTATTTTTCCTGCCAAATTCCCACAATTCTTTTTGTACAGATTTAACTTTAATTTCTGGGAAAAATGTACTCCTTATTATTGAAAAATCATAATCATTAATGTACCTTTCTTCTTCAGAAAATAAATCATCGACTACGAGATTGGTTATTCTTTCAGTTGTTATACATTTTGTTGGTGGCTGAAAAAAACAAGAATCCCATTCTTCTAGTTCTCGTGATTTAATGTTAGTTAGTACCAGATTAGAATAAAGACCATATTTCAAGTTATAGTTATCATCAAGTAATGAGATCTGGTTCTGCATTCTGCTTTTTGCAGTATTGAAATATTCATTCGTTATAAAAAGTGGATTATGTCTTTGTGTTTTATTAATGATAAAATGCAATTGATTTGTTTCATCAATGTCTTGCAAACTCCAATCTTTAACTTCAATTATGGAGACACCTTTGTGCTGATCAACTAGAATAAAATCAGGGTTATACTTTTTAATTCGGGGTTGAAAGTAGAGATAAGCATTTGAATTTGAACCTTTGTAAATCTGTTCTATCTTGTTTGCAATCTTTTTTTCACCAGTCGTTAAACCTGATGAATCAACCCGCATTACGTTTAATCCCACTATATTACCCCTTTATAAAAATAAATAAAATATATTAGATGTGTTATGGATATGTCAATCGTTAATATAAATTTATCTATATTTGTAAAGTGTCTTACTACTAAGGTATAGTAAATGTGGGGGTTTTCTGAAATGGAAGAAATTGATATCCAATCATTGATTAAAAATGAAAACTATCAAGGAATTATAAATGCATTAAACCATGATGATACCAAGATAAGAAACAAAGTCGAAGATTCTTTCATGGAAGTTACTAATTTTGCACTAATCGACAACCTAATTCAAGCTTTATCTAACAAAGATAAAAAGATAAGAAGATTTGTTGCAAGAGTTCTTGGAGAATGTAATGATTCGCGTGCAATAGTTCCTCTTATTGAGGCTTTAAATGATACGGATGAATGTGTAGTTGATTATGCTGCTTCATCACTTGGTGGCTTAAAAAGCAAAAAAGCAGTTAATCCACTCATAAATACATTAAATCATAACTATTGGGCAGCACGTACTTCAGCTGCTGCATCTCTAGGATTAATTGCAGATTCAAAAGCAATTGATTCACTTATAAAATTATTGTCAGACAAAGTTGATGATGTAAAATATTATTCGGAAGAAGCACTACTAAATTTTGATGACAAAAAAGCAATCGATGCTCTAGAAAAGTATTATGACGATCAGACCCCTGTTCATCTAAAGAAAGTTGCAAAATCATTCCGGAGTTTTAAACAATCTGATCCAATAAATATGCTTACAAAATATCTGAACGATGAAAATGATGAAGTTAGAAAATATACCGCTAATAATTTGGTTGGGCTAAGAGATGAAAGAGCTACTGAATTTTTAATAAATTCCCTTAAAGATAGCTTTTTAGATGTCCAAATATATGCTTCTAATGCCCTTGGAAACATAGGGACACAAGAAGCGATTGAACCTTTAATAAACAATTTACATAACAAAAATGTAAATATTCGAAAATGGGCAGTACGTGGATTAGGACATGCGAGAGAGGGGTTACCAACAAAAGATATGTTTGACTTGTTAAACGATGATGATGCCCATGTTCGATCTGTAGCAATAACTGCATTGAGTGATACAGGAACTATATACCAAAAACAAAACATAGATCTGCTTCTTAAAAATACAAACAATAGTTCAGAATATGTAAAATACGGAGTCATAGCTGGTTTAAGAGAGATAGGCGATAAAAGAGCAATAAAACCACTTATAGAACTTTTAAATGATGAGAATATTGGCGTAAGAGGATCTGCATCTGCAGCACTTGGAGATTTTGGGGAAGATGCTATAGATCCCTTAGCACGAATTTTTGAAAATAAAGACAATTTTGCAAAAAAAAGACTATTAAGAGCTGCAGCAGAGGCACTTAACTACTTTGAAAATCCGAAAGTGATTGATTTATTAATAAAAACGCTTTCTGTTAAAGACGCTTATGTAAGAAAGCGAATAGCTCTTGCACTTGGAAAATTTAAAGAGAAAAAAGTAAAACGTGCTTTAAAAGCTTGTTTAAGCGACGAAAATATACAAGTTCAAAAAGCTGCCAAAAAATCACTAAATAGATTAAGATGACTTTTTTAATCTTTCACTTTCAACTTTCCTTTTTATAATCAGACGCAACAGCTGAAAGTATATCACAATTTTTGTCTGCACTTCTGTCAGAAAAACCACGCATCAAAGATAAAGAATATGTTTTTTGGCTCTGTAGAAATCCTCGTGAAATCTACATCAATAGACTGAAATGCAGATTTCATTATGATCTCGGGTAATGCATATACCAATAGTTTATACTTGGATTTTTGTCCGAATATTGAGGATTTTTACAGAGCCAATATTTTTCGATATAACATTTTATTTGTATGTGTACGTATGCTATCTATATTTTCAAATTTTGTA
>Ga0255368_10015_pt1 | contig 28674 bp, 35 predicted proteins | sample ANMaggSeSYBR01E6_FD_182094 | JGI IMG/M metagenome (GOLD analysis project Ga0255368, IMG submission 182094) | Sediment cell enrichment communities from methane seep in Santa Monica Basin, California, United Staets - ANME aggregate JGI... | ecosystem: Environmental > Aquatic > Marine > Cold seeps >...
AACCTCCAAACGGTGCTGGATGATTTACCGGATTAAATTTCGGACTAGAAAATGTAGAACTGCAAAATAAGCACAACTGTGATCGCCCCGGCCATCACCAGCGTGATATGCAGGTTCAGTAAAGCCAGGATAAACGCCGCCACTCCGCCTGCCAGCCCCAACAGCGGTTGATCTTTCTCCACCAGCAGGACTCCCGGAAAAATCAAGGCACCCAGCGCAGCGTAGGGGATGCTTTTAAGCCATTTTTGGAACCAGGCAGGGAAGTTGAAGCGATCCAGGAACAAAGCAGGAAGCAAGCGCGGGATATAGGTTACAACCGCCATACCGATGATCAAGATCAGGACAGTCATGCTTCCTCCTTGACCAAAACTATACCCAACCCAGCTGCCAATATTGTTGCCAATACAATCGCCCATCCAGAATCCAGGATAAGCCCCAGTAAGGAATTTACAACCATACTGACCAAGGCAATAAGGCCAAAGCTCAATGATTTCCGCGCCGGGGGGACTAAAAGCCCGATAAAAAGCCCATACAGACCTACAGTCATCGCCGTAGTGATTTCCTGCGGAATGAAACTGGCTCCCAGCCCACCAACTACTGTACCCGACACCCAACCCAAATAGGCAGTTCCCATCAATCCCGCCACGTAACAAGGAGTCCATTCTTTTCCCTGGGGCTCGCTTGCTCCTCCCAGTGTGAGCAGGGCAAAAGTTTCATCTGTGATTCCAAAGGAGAGCAGATTCCTCCACGATTGGGGGAAATGCCGCATCTGATCATTAACTGTCAGGCTCATAATCAGGTGACGCATATTCAAGAAGAGGGTGGCTGTGATGATCTGGGCTGCTCCAGCGCCTGCCAGCAGCATACTTACCCCCACAAATTGACTGGCTCCCGCAAATACAATTACGGACATCAAGGTGGCTTCAATCCAGGATAGCTGAGCCTGGACAGCCAGGGCACCAAAAGCTATCGCTACAGGAAAGTATCCCAGAGCAATGGGCAAGCCGGATTTTATGCCCTGGATGAATTTGGTATCAGCTCTCATTAATAGTAATTCCAGAGAAAAAGAGATAATAATCAGGGATTATTGGATCAAATACCTTTCGATGGTTTTTTCTTCTGCATTTATGACAGGAATCACCATCTTTCCTTCTTGATCACGTTCTACAGTCTGACCGGAAGCGTAAATCAAGTCAATGCCAAACAATTCTTCTTTATTTTCTTCTGGATCATTAAAACGATTCTCGATATGTTTGTGGCCAAATAAGAGACCATTCACCCGGGGAGGTTGATTTAATCGTTGGGAGATTACTCCCTTTAAATCTGCTTGGTCTCTTAACCCATGATAATACAGGAAATCAAATGGATGATGGTGAAGAACAACAAAAACGTTTTCTACTGCCGGATTCTCTGCCATGTCCTCCAGCATTTGATCCAATTTTTGAAGTTGTTCCTCTCCCAGGTTTCCCTGCGCCCCCCACAACTCAATACTCTCTATTTCCTTCGCCATGGAATCGAGCAAGATAAATGCTTGTCCATTGATTACTTTTAGATGTGGATATTCCTTCACTCCAGAAATCAATGAGAAGAAATTTGCCTGGCTCAGGCGGCTTTCCTGGAAACCTCCTAGACCATAGTCATGATTACCCGGGCAGGCCAGTACAGTAAATCCATTTTCGCGCATACGGGTCAATTGTTCTTTAGCCTGATCGAACTGCCAAGCTTTGCCATCATCTACCACATCACCACTGATGATTACCAGCTCGGATTGGTGTTTATCCTTATTATTTAGAATCCAATCCACGATAATCGCCGATTTTTCTCTGTTATTAGACTTCCCAATATGCAGATCTGAAAGATGAATAAATTTCAATGCTCAACTCCAAGTTATTCCAATCATTATCACTTCTATGATAAATTTACACTCAATAACATGCACTCAATTTTCTATCGTCCATTTCCCCTAAAAGCATACCATAGGTCAATTGCTACTCAATGTTGATTCTAAATTGTTCGAAATTTGTTCCGGATTTCCAAAGCCTGGTCTCGCTCTACGCCTGCCTCTTTGGAATATTTTTGCCACCCTGATACTGCATCAACAATTTCCTCAATAATCAGTCTTTCATTGCGGATTCCCATCTCCTTCCCAACATGAATCAAGTCCCCCCTGGAAAAGTCAGTTCCTTGAGTTATTTTGGCAACCTCTAGCTGATTGATCAAGATAACACTTTATCGCACTGCCCACTGCAAGAATGACGGCAAGAGTGAATACTTATTAATTTCTGAATTTGAATATTCTTTTCCGCCAAGGATAGATTCTGCTGCATTTAGTCCGCTCTGGACAGCTGGTCCAATCCCCTCCCCCATATCGAGGGTTGCCAGACCAATTGAGTCGCCAATCAGAAATATGTTACCTTTCTTATACTGGTCCTGATTCCCCCGCAAATAGTAAATATATCCTTCCGGTTGGAAATCCCTCTCAGACACCAATCCTTTCTTCTGTAATTTTTTCACCAGATATTCCCAGTGATCTTGAATACTGCTGCCCCGATCTTTCAAGGCAGCGGCATTGCCACCTACGCCGATATTTAAATATCCACCCTCTTTAGGTACATACCAGGCATATCCGGGCAAACCATTATCAAAGAACCACAAACGGCAGTCGCCATCTTGCCAATCAGCGTAAAATTCCTCTTCCAGGGCAACAATTTGAGCGCCAGTTCGGGGATGGGTCTTACTGAAAAAAGTATGGTAAACCGGGCAGTGCGTTCCTCCAGCACCAACCAGAAATTCAGCTGAATATTTTCCATCAATCAAATAACCCTGATCTATTAATGTAATCTCTTTTACTTCATGTGGCATTACAGGCGCTCCAGAACGCTCCAGCAACCAGTGATCAAATTCCACCCTGCGGATAGCATACTGTTTGCCAGGGCGGATGATTGGAAATCCTTTCAGGAAAATCTTTAAAAAGGGAAAAGATGTCAGGCTGTGGGGGTAATCATGGGGTTTAACTTGTAAATCCTGGAGAACCTCCGGAGTGACCCAACCTGCACAAATTTTTGGGCGAGGAAACGTTTTTTTATCCAGGATCAGGCAGTCAACTCCAGCCTGGACCAGTTTCCAGGCGCAGGCAGCTCCCGCAGGTCCTCCTCCGATGATGATAACCCGATGGTGTCTCATAGTTTACGGCAGTCCGGCTGCGGATCTCCGATCCGGGTAAAAACTACCTGCCAGAGTTGGGTTTTTCTGGAACGGAATCCTCCGGCGCTGCTGAGCAGGTAGTACCTCCACATGCGGTAAAATCGTTCGCCATAGCGGTCTTTTAATTTCGGCCAGGCCAATTCAAAATTAGCGTGCCATGCCATCAATGTGGGATCGTAATCCGGTCCAAAATTATGCCAGTCTTCCATTACAAAGAGATCCTCCATAGCAGCCGTCAACCGGGCAATTGAGGGCAGCATACTATTAGGAAAGATATATTTCTCCGTCCAGGGATTATTTCCCTTACCTCTAAAATAAGTCCCGATAGTATGGAAAAATCCGATTCCCCCTGGTTTAAGGGTCCGATTTACTACCTCCATATAGTCCTGGTAATTTTTATGTCCAACATGCTCCATAATTCCAATAGATATCACCCGGTCATACTCACCACTCACTTCGCGGTAATCCTGCAGTCGGAGTTCAATTGGTAACCCACGGCACATTTCCATTCCCAGTTCAACTTGTTCGGCGGATACAGTTACTCCCAATACTTCCGCCCCATATTTCTCTGCTGCGTATTTAGCGAAACTTCCCCACCCACAGCCAAGTTCAAGTACGGTCATACCGGGTTTGAGACCAATTTTTCGGCAAATCAGGTCCAGCTTGGCCTCCTGGGCTTCGTCCAGACTTGAAGCGTCCCGCCAGTAAGCACAGGTATAGTTTAATCGTTTATCAAGCATAGCCCGATAGAGGTCATTTCCCAGATCGTAATGATGTTCTCCGACTTTGAATGCACGGGAAGAGGTCTGCAAATTAAATAGACGATATCTCAGTAGATGAAAGAGGATTTTCCAATTTCCTTGAATTTTCCTCTCCAGTCTGGCTCGTAATGCCCGGTCGACAAATTGGTCAATGGCCTGGCAATCCCACCAGCCATCCATGTAGGATTCCCCCAGTCCGAGTTCAATTTCACTCAAAACACGCCGGTAAAACCGGTCATCATGAATTTGGATATCCCAGGGATTTGAACCGTTAACTTCAATATCAGCTGAAGCCAGCAGACCACGAATAATGGTTTCGGATTGCGATGGCATAATTTTCTCTCCTGGTATATCTGTCTTTTATCATAATAACCGAAACCCGCACGCCTGGTTACTCAAGAAGCATTCTGGGAGATCACTTATGAGTAATGAAAGCGAACTGATTAACCCGGAGGATCAATATTAAATATATTCATCCGCCAGGAAAGGGCGATAAAAAAGATTTCCGTGAACCTCTTTCCTGAACATCAAGTAAAGAGTAAATTTACTAGCCGGTCAATCTTTCCATAACTCCTGGCCCGACAATCGCCCAGTCCACGCAAGGACGCTGGAAACCTTCCGGGTGTATTAATGGACAGCCGAAAGCAGCATCATCAATGTATATCTGTCCATAAGCTTTTGGGCTGCTGGTCCAGTTAACCTGGGTAGGGTTTTTGTTTACACCATAGAGAGAAACGCCATGTTCTTCCAGGTAATCAACGGCCCTGGTTAGACCATCACCATTCTTCCCGCTGTCGGATCGCATGGTAAAAAGAATCAACTTGGCTCCCGCCTCTTGAAACCTTAACATCCATTCCACCGCTCCAGGGACAGGCGGTCCAATTTCCGGCCATCGGTGATCCACGATTGTGCCGTCAAAATCAATGCAGATATACATAAATAGATCCTTGCTAATCTGGAATAAATGAACTGGAAATAGTATACCAATACTCAGGGAAAACTTTATTATTGATAATGTTTTTGCCCTAGCGGGAAAATCCACCCATACCCCATTGCATCAGCAAAGTTTCGCGATTTGAGGTTCTTTTATTTAGGAAAACTGAAAAATCTGTCCTATTCTCGAGTTTGTAAAAGAGTTAACATCTCATTGATATCGGTTGTTGGCGCACTGCATGGGTAATCTTTATATACATAAGCCGTGGCTTTACCGTCAATTGGGATCTGAGCTTTTGTAAATTTTGCAAGTTCGGTGATCGATAGCTACGGTTAGATAATTATCAAGCATAAATCCTGTAAAACTTGATCAAGCACTGTTAATTTGGGTGATGGCGGGAATGGGTAATGGAAGGCTAAGAATTTGGAGATTCCAACCCATGGGCTTTAAGTAAAACTTCGTCTTCAAGTAGTTCTGCCGTCAAACCATCGGCCACAATTTTTCCTTCATCCATGATGACCATACGGGGGAAAAGATCCCGAACCATTCGTAAATCATGAGATGAAACCAGCATGCTAATCTCCTTATAATATATGATGCAGTTAATATCGAAATCTTACGGCATACGTTACCCGGAATTTGATTTACGCCTGACAATCAGCGCAAATTCCAAAGATAGAGATATGGTCTAGATTGGGACGAAATTGATAATTCGAGATTAAATCCTCTCGAAGCGAATCCAGCATCTTGATATCTGCATCAATTACCCGGGAACATCTCCGGCAAACCAGGTGAATGTGCGGACCATGCTGGAAGGTTGAAAAAACGATTTTGCCCTCGCTTAAGTCATTACGGCGGGCAAATCCCTCCTGCCAAAGCAGATCTAGAGTACGATAGACCGTGGCTATATTAATTGCCTTAGTGTGCTCCTGTAATTTTTCTGCTATTTCTTCGGCAGTTATATGATGGGGACTGTGGGCAACTGCATTAATGATCATCTCCCGCTGGGGGGTAATGCGGAAGCCCCGCTTCCTTAGCTCATCAATGATGTTATGGCAGTGTGTCATGGGATTTACTCCTAATGCGAATATACGCAACTAAGAATATTATAAATTAAATATTAATTGTGTCAATTATGGAAATTCCCAAAACCAGATTTGTTTCAGGAATCTGCCGGGGATGTTTCTCCTAATAGAGATTCATTATCCGGGGATTATTGTTTCTAGAAAATAGCACGGGGTGAAGCAGAAAAACTGTTCCGCCAGAAATTCTCAAGCGAAAGACAGGTGGATCAGCGGTGCTTTTTCGGAGTATCAATTTCAGCGGTGACCGCTGCTGCTTCTCCAATTTCCGCCCAATGTTCAACGGCAAATTGGAGTACCACAACACCGCAGGTGGGCAGATTTCCCAGGTCGAGATCTGACAAATTATTCACCAGGTAGGTCATACCTGGATTATGGCCAAAGAGCATCAGACCATCAAGATAATCCTCCTGATCCTCGATGATGTCCAACATATCCTCCACTGTCGCATGGTAAAGGGCCTCATCCACCACAATTTCATCCCAGGGCAGCCCCATTTCCTGGGTAATTAACTCAGCTGTTGTTAACGCTCTTACTGCAGAACTGGAAATGACCCGATCTACTGGTGGTCCCCAATCAGCTAACCGGGCGCCCATCCTGGGGGCATCCCGCAGTCCTCTTTTGCTTAACCCCCGTTCATGGTCAGGCAAACCGGGATTATCCCAACTGGATTTTGCATGTCTGACGATCACTAAAGTTTTCATGAGATTCAGTAATTTAAATAATTGGTATTTCTATTGTTAAACGCCGATGCTGGTAAATTTTGTTGGCTTTTAAGAAGCAAAACAAATCTCTTTATTCCTGATTTCCCTGAACGAATCAACAGGATTAAAGTTCATAATAATTGGCTGATGCCTGGGCACTTACCCTGTGCAGGATATCTGTAAGCTGTTGGTTAAACTCCGATAAATCCTGGAGTTTCTCTGGAACTGTTATTAAGTTTCCAAACTGGATGTGTACTTTACTGAAAGGGAGGGGCAGTGTATAGCGATCCCAACGGGGAACATGATAAGCATGCCGGCAGTAACAACCAAGGGGAAGAATAGCAGCTCCGGTTTTCTTCGCCAGAAAAGATACCCCCGGTTTCACAACATATGCTGGACCCGCAGGACCATCAGGATGGATTAGCATATTTTTCCCAGATGATATTTTCCGCACCAAACTAACCAATTTCCGTCCCGTCCCAAGAGTAGAATCACCCGAAAGATTCAAAGGGATCGGTTCTACACCAAGTTTCTGTCCGAAAACATCCAAAGTATCCCCCCGATAATCGTCAGGCATGATTCCTACAAAAGAACTTAGATCCATTTTTCTTCTCAGAAAACCAATAATCATCATTGTCATACCATGCCAACTGGTAATGATAACTGGCTCTCCTCTTTTCAGCATCCCCTCAATCTGATCAACCCCACTGATGTGGAATCGACAGGTCCGGTATACCAAAACAGAAAACAAGTATAGAATGGTGCCGCTAATTTTTGCAATCAATTTAATTCTCCATCAGGAAAAACGATCAGAGGGCAGGCGAACCCCGGGAAATCCTTATATAAAGACTCCGGCCTATGGATACCGCTAAACTTCCCAAACAAAATATTAGCAGGAATGTAAAGGGTGACAGGAATAACAGGGTCAGAAGCCCAATTAATAACAACACCGCAAAGTGGATCTTGGAAGGGAATAACCAAAGAATAGAAGGAAAACAAATTCTGCTTGCCATCAAGTAACTCAATGCCAGGAGCAGCACAACATAAACACCATCTGGCAAAGAATAATTCGAGTACGAAAGATCAGACAGTACAGCCAGGGATAAGGTAACCCCTGCCTGAGTGATTGATAATCCCAGAGAGTCATCCTGGCTGCTGGTTTTGAGAGGTTGGAGGTTGAATCGGGCAAGCCTGAACGCTCCCGCCCAGGCAGCGAGGATTAGAAGAGGATAAATCCATAAACCGGAAAATCCCCGGGAGCTAAGGTGATTGAAGATGAGTAACAACGGAGCAACTCCAAAACTTACCATATCCGTTAGGGAATCTAACTGTAAACCAAGTTTAGTCTCCGCGTTTAATTTGCGAGCAGAAAAACCATCCAGGACATCAAGAATTAAACTCGTCAGGATAAGCAGCCCTGCCTGGAAAATGTATGCCTGGCTGGATAATATTATCGAGCCCAAACCGCACGCCAGGGACAAATAGGTCAAAGAATTTGGTATATTGTGGCGGATTTTATTGTTCATATTGAATAATTACTTCCTTCATCTCTGCGACTGGCGTCAGCCCGCCTTTTACTTTATCCCCCACAGAACATAACATTTTGGCATCAGGGGGTAAAAAAAGTTCAACCCTGGATCCAAACTTAATTAAACCGTATCTCTGCCCGGATTGGATTTGATCTCCTACTCCCGCAAAATTGATACACTTTCGGGCTAAAATACCTGAGATTTGTTTAACCATAATCATCCCGTATTTGGTCTTGATTCCCATTACAATCTGATCGTTCTCCAGCGAGGCTTCCGGGCTGAAGGCGGGATGGTTTTTACCCTTCTGGTGAGTGACAAAATCAACTTTACCTTTTAAAGGTGCACGCTGCACATGAACATCAAATATCGATAAAAATATCCCGATTCGAATAAAATCCATATCCAGATATTCTTTTTCTCTGTATGTTGTGATATCCGTGACAACACCATCTCCCGGGCTTACGGCAACGTGGGGTAAATGTTGAATTTCCCGGTCGGGATCCCGGAAGAAGTACAGTACCAAACCCCAAATCACTAAACAAAATACAAAAAGCGCTATGGTAAGCGCCTGCGGTGCGTATATTGCTCCGATCAATGTAAGCAAAACAATAAATGTGGGCATCAAAAGGTATCCTTCTCGATACTTATTAAATGCCCAGCCGGGAATACGAATGTCTGATTTCAAGGGATTTCCTATTGGTTTGTATAAATCTAAGTAACAACCCAAGTATACTGGATAATTTAAAAGCTGAGCAGACTTTTATTGATCCGGCTTTATTTCAAGGATTACCAACTCCGGACGGCACATAAAGCGCATCCGTGGTGCAGATCCCCTTTCCAACCCGATCCCGCGGGAGACCAGCAGGTATTGTTCTGGTTTAATTTCGGTTAAACCTGCCGCCCAACTCCTCGGGACCAAAGAGAGTGTTAATAAAGGACCAATTCCAGGCAGTTGAAACTGACCGCCGTGGGTATGACCCGCCAAAAGCAAGTCTGCATCTATCTCACCAAGGCTATAATTAGGAGAATGTCCCAATACGATATGGTATTCATCCGAACCCGGGATAATTAGATTCGGATTTTCCGAATCCAACCAGCTAACTCCAGTCAGGGTTATTGACCCCAAATCAAGGGTTTCGGTTGTAGGAAAGGGCCTGACATCGAGTTCCTGAAATATTGCCGTCCAATCATTGTGGTCCACATTGCCCCGCACAGCATAGATACCCAGTGGAGGTTTCAACCCAGCATCTTTAAAAATATTTCTAAGCTCAATAACTGCAGCCTGGTAAGAGTCTTGATCATAGATCTGCAGGTAATCGCCCGCTAATAATACCAAATCAGGATTTTCAGCAGCAGTTATTGCCAGCACCCGGGCTTCATAAGTCCCGGGGTTGTCGGTCTGAATATCAGCCAGCACTGCTACTTTTATGGGCTGTTCTAATTTTGTTGAATAAATTATGGTGTGGGAAACCTCCAGCTTTCGCGGTTCGATCAAGAAAGCATCTACAGCCACCCCGAGGATTATAAAAACCAAAACCACCAGGGCATAAAAAAACAGGCGTGATTTATCAAAGAGCATAACTCCAGAGGCAATAAGGTATAACGGAAAATACAGAAATACTCCCCAGGCCAGGAGCTGCAGACTACCAAATCCATCTACCGGATAAAGCATAGCGCCGAGGACTAAAATGGCAACTTGAATTACACCCAACAGAATCATCCGCTCAATCAAACGTTCGTTTTTAATCCGATAGAGAAAAACCACAAAAACGACCGTGACTAAGCCTGCCACTGAATTGTAAATAACAAGGGCCTGGATCATTAGTCTTCCTCTTCTGACCGGTGAGTTTGGACATTAAAAATCCGGAAGCTGCCTTGAACTGCCGGTCCGATCAACAGCGCAAACATGAGTGTTCCGACTCCGACCGGTCCATCCAGTACCCAGCCTAAAAGCACAACCAGCACCTCAATCACAGCCCGGGATAACCGGATACTTCTGCCCGATACCCGCGAGACTGCCAGCATGAGAGAGTCCCGGGGACCTGCTCCAGCATTCACGCTGAGATAAACCGCCGTAGCAATACCGCTGAGCAAAATCGAGATCAGAAGACCCGCCGTTTGTAACACCAGGTGGCCTTCCAGGGAGGGAATCAAGGCTAAAAAAAGATCCAGCCAGGGTCCAATAAACAGAATGTTGCCCACAGTCCCCCAACCAATTTGCTCTTTCAGCGCAACTGCCCCCCCCAGAACAACTAAACCGGACAGTACCAACATGGTTCCAGGAGTGGTGCCAGTTAGATCAGCAAGGGCAACTGCCAAAACTGCCCAGGGGCCTGTACCAAGTTCTGCCTGGATAATCAACGCAATTGCCAGACCGTAAATTGCAAATCCGACTTGGGCGATTAAAAAGTCGCGGGGGAAAGATTTCCATTGGACAGTTTTAAACATAGGGAGCATCTTACCATATTATTCCCTCTGGGGTGTACAGGCAGAATGCCTGAACTTTTGTGTCATCCTAAGGGAACGGAAAGATCCACTCTGAGAAAAAATACTGAACATTACTTACCGTCGTACAGGTCACTATTCCACCGGATACTGGAAGCAGCTTTGGAACGCCCGGGCGGTAGAGTCTCCAGTGATCCAACGGACCTGTTTTAGAGAGGCTTTTTTACTCTGCCGCTGCTTTTTCTCGAGGGTTCCCAACAGCTGCCCAAGCGCCAGCATGGTGTCCGTTGATACACCTAACTTGTGAAGTTCCCCTGCCAGTGAACGGAGATTTATAGCTTGCACTTCGGCATCCTGAAACGCTCCGAATGCATCCTGGACAGTTTTTAACCCGGTTCGCAAGGTGGAGAACTCTTCATTTTCGACTACAGGGCGGAAGAACTCCATCAAGTAGCGCAGCTTTTTTATCGTAATCCGATAATTATGAAAAGCCTCTGCGGGAGTTTTTTTGGTTAGTTTTCCCCCTTTCCTACGCACCTTCTGGTAGCGTTTGGTAATCCTGCGACAGCCGTATTCTTTGGCAGGTTCCAGGGAGAGAGTAAAGCCCCCCAGTAAATTACTTTCCAGCAGATCAGACCAACTGCTTATTATTTTTTCCAATCGTTCTGAGCGTAAATTCTTCACCAACTCCTTCTGGGCAACCTCGCGTTTACCCTCCTGCAGCGTCCGCAATGGCTCAAGATGGGTCCGCCAGGTTTTTGGAATTTGCTGTTGATAAATGGGGAAATGCTGCAATCCCACATCAAGGTCTCTGACCTCACCGGTAAACCGATGAATCCAGCGAAAAGACTCCCGGTATTCCGCTAAAGTATCTTGCGGAAAGAGGGACTTAAATTCAACCAACGCAGCCCGCGATCGCCTGTTAGCCACCCGCAAATCATGCAGGTGAATGGGATCTTTACCTTCAATGCAGCCGTCCAATTGAGCCTGGATAGCATGCAATTGGGTTATAAAAACTCCCCGGGCAATTTCAGAAACAGATAGTTGGGTCATAATAGGCCAAAATTACGAATGCTAAAATCAACCGAAGTGGTGAAAGCCAATAGTCTTTGATTAGATTGCTATCGCTTCAACCTCCGCGGAATAAAGTTGCTAGCCCGCGATCTGCAGGTTGTTAAATCTCGCCGCAGACGGACCAAGATAGTTGGAGTAAAAACCAGTCTCAGATGACCAGGTTACGTCTGCCAGGGCATCCAACAGATTACCAAGCAATAATCCACCCTTAAATGGCTTCCGACCCTTTCCATCCACCACGTAGCCTAGACGGATTTCGCAGGCAAAGTCACCGGTGACAGGGTTGGGGTTAAACCAGGAAAATTCAGCGATTTCAATGTGCGGTTCCCTGGTTAACTCGTCTGTAGAGATTTTTCCCGGCTTCAATTCAATGTTACCAAATTCGCCAGTTGCCGGGATATCCAGATAAGAGGAAAAACGCTGACCAGAAATATAAGCTTCTAGTTTATTTTCCTGAATGAGGGCTATCCGCTGAGCTGGGATCCCTTCCGCATCGAAAGCGTTGGAATGCATGCCGTAGGGAAGCTGCCGATTGGCCCATATGTTAAATGAATCCCCTTTGACATCACCGCGGAAGATTGACTTTCCTATTTCCCAGGGAGTTTCTCCGCTGAATTTCATTTCTCCCGCGGAGAGGGTCTGAATTAAACTTCCGGAAAGAACCTCGCCTGCTACCATGGAGGCCAACGTACCGCCCTGCACAAAAACAGGTCCGATTAGGGATGGCGGTCCTTCAGCCAGCAGCAGGTCAGATGTGTATTTAGCTCGCCTGGCGGCTTTTTCCTCAAGGTTAAAATCCGCAATTCTGCGCTGATAAATCTCCGTGAAGGTTTCAACTTCTCCTTCACCCTCACCTGCAAGATAAACCCACTGTAAGTACATCTCAGTTGTATTCTGTTGGGCGTTTATTCCTTTACTGCTGACTAAATGGGTGATCTTCTCCTGACCAAAACACTCCGCTGCAGCCAGCCGCACATGCGGGTAGGAAGCTGTTTGCTCTTTAAGCGAAATTAAAACTTTCTCTATAGATCCGGGAGGATCTTTTAGATAATCATGATCAGCTAATTCCACATCAGGCAGGGATGACGGTTCCGGAAAATCGTAGGGCTCGTTATGAACCAGCTTGGCTGTCAATACTGCCTGGTCTAGAGTTTGATTGATCTCACCTCCCGGCAGGACTGTTACCGTACCTACACCGCTGCTGGGTTTTCCTTCTGTGTCAAGCGAGTCACAAAGCACATCAATCGTATAATGCTCAGAGGAAACCTCCCGGATAGCTTCTGTTGTTTTCGCTAAATCATACTGTTGTGAACCCCTGGTTATTACATGCCGCACGTTCCAGGCCTTGATCTCAGGATTGCTTTTCAGGGATTGTTCGATTTTTTCTAACATCAGCCTAACCTCACTTTCATTAATAGATGGGGGCCTCCATCAGTAACCGGTACTACTTCCTTGGTCCCTTTTCCGCAGTAACCTCCGACTAAATCAAAATCACTGGATACAGCGCTTACACTGGCCAAAACATCCGGGACATACCCGGTCAGACCGATGGAAGCAAACATTTTATCTGTCATTTTCCCACCTCTGATCTCAAACCCGTAATGGCAGGAAACCTGAATGCCCCACCCTTTTGGATCCTCCATTCCGGATGATATCTTGGGTAAATAAATACCATTTTCAACCCGGCCGATTAATTCTTCCAGCGGGGTGTCCCCGGATCCAAAAAACGTGTTGCTCATCCTGGGATATACCTTTCGGGAAAAATCCTGCCGGCGTCCATTCGGAGAGCGGGGAATACCTAAGGCTGTGGCAGAATAGAGGTCAGTTAACCCCCTCTCAAAAATTCCATTCTTTACTATTTGGGTTGATGCGGCTGATACACCTTCGTCATCAAAAAAATATGAGCCAAAAGCACCAGGAAAACCAGGGTCATCATAAATATTCACCAGATCTGAACCTACTCTACGGTCAATATAATTGGCTGCTTTAGCCCGTTCCTTCAGGAACATATCTGTTTCCACACCATGACCAAAAGATTCGTGGCAGATCACACCAGAGACACCGGGTGCTGTTACAACCGTATATTCTCCCGGTTCAATCCGATCCGCCTCAAGTAATTTAATCGCATTCTTTACTACGGTCTCCAATTCTTCATCGGTAAAGGTCAGTATCTCCAGTCCAGCAGTTCCGCACTTTGAAGTCCAGTCAAAGACAACTCCTTTGTTGCCCTTTACAGTTACCATGATTGACATATGCACACGCTGGACATCCTGGGATATATCCGCGGCTCGATTCCGGAATATCGTTTTTTCTCTAAATTCCACATAGCTGACCCGGGCATTGACAATTCTGGAATCGATTTTATTCACCCGCTGGTTCATTTCTCGCAAAAACTCCAATTTTTCATTGGTTGGGACTTGAGCAGGATCGTTCTCCATTGTAGTTTGGTAATCATGTTTCCGCTCCAGTCCTGGATCTACCTTTCCGTTTTTTACAAAACTGGAATCCCGGAGCAGATCTTTAGTTCCCTGGATAAGATCGTTTTTATCAAATCCTCCAATTGCCTTCTCCCTCAAAGTCTGGCCATCAAAGGCTGTCAGAATAACTCCTGCTGTCGGATCTCCAACAATCACCCGTTCCTGGTTGTTATCGACCAGGTATTTTACTGTTTCCCGGGAAGTAAGGACTGCAGCACCATAGGGTGCTTTGGACTCCAGAGTGGAAACGACATCCCCTAAGATGGGACGCAGCTGATTCATTTCCGGTTTAAGTTTGTTATTCTGCATACTTCCTCCACAGTTTCTGCTTATCCCTCAACAATGTTAACTCCATTTTCAGAGTATATTTCTATCCATAAGTTCCAAATTTAGACAGCTGAGCTTTGATGATCAAAGATTAAAAGCCCACTCCCCATCCCGCATTACGGGTTCTGTATTTCCATCCGGGAGCAAACCATCAATATTCATCTCTCCTGAGCCAACCATAAAATCCTCATGAACAAGGCTGATATTGCCTCCCCGGGCATTAAACTCCTCGGTGGACAACTTTTCTCCGCCCTTAATGCTGAATTGGTATGCGCTCCCCAGGGCAAGATGGCAGGATGCGTTTTCGTCCAGCAGAGTGTTGTAGAACAGCAGACCGGATTGGGAAATCGGAGAGCTGTTGGGAACCAAAGCGACCTCCCCTAACATGCTGGCATTGGGGTCAACTTTCAATAAACTTCCCAGTACCTGTTCTCCCTGTTCCGCAGAGAAATCAACTACTTTCCCTTCCTTAAAGGTCAGGCTGAAGTTATTGATAACATTTCCTGAATATGCCAGCGGGCGTGAGGAACTTATAGTGCCTTCCGTGAGACGCCGATCAGGCAGGGTGAAGACTTCTTCTGTAGGTATATTGGCAGTAAATGGAATGCCGCTCTGTGTTTTAAATCCAGCGGATATCCACACATGGCCTTCCGGCAAGCCAATCCGAAGATCAGTTCCCGGGGCAGTGTAATGCAGTCCCTGATAGGCTTTTTGATTGAGGTATTCACTCCGTTTACCCAATTTTATGAGATGAGCTTTCCAGGCGGCGACGGGATCCTCTTCATAAATCCTGCAAATTTCAAACAAGGTATCCCATAAAGCAGCTTCCTGTTCCCCTGCCGGTAAATCTGGAAATACTTTCCTGGCCCAACCAGCTACAGGGATAGACAAAACTGTCCAATTCATGGTGTTTTTTCCGATATGAGTGCTGATCGGTTTCCAGTATTTCCGGATGGCTGTTTGCTGCTGGCTGAGCAAGTCGGGGTCCTGTCCTGCCATCAGGTCCGGGTCAAAAGCTGAAATAGAAAGCATGGCGCCCCCATTTTCGATCACTTCCAGAATACCTTTTGACTGCCAGGCTGGAAATTCCTCAAAGGAATCCCTGGGCGCGTGCTTGAACCGGATCAAGTTTAGATCATCGTCCCTCCAGAGCACATCAACCAATGGAGCACCAGCCTGGTAAGCGCTGGTTGCAATTTCCCTGACCAGGGGGGCGATTTGAATTGGCACACCGCCGTATTTTAAAGCCTGCATTATCAATTTTTGACCGGGCTGCAGATTCAATCCTACATTAACAGCCAGGTTAGCATATTTTTTTAGATTGGTTTGAAAATTTGAATCCATGGATCTGCTCTCCAGTTGGTTTAATCCTTCTGTATTAATATGACGAACAAGTTTTCATCAAATTGAATTAAAAGCCTTTCTGCCTGGATTTTACCATCCAGAATTATTCTCCGTTATCAGGTTCAGAAATGAGGGAAGATATGAATAGTATATTCAGGATGAAATTCACAATATTGGAGAACTACCTGGGTTTACTACTGCAAGGCGGCTTGTTCAATAATCCCCAAAAAATTATCCGCTGAAAGGCTTGCCCCACCCACCAGTGCCCCGTCAATTTCTGGTTGAGTGAAAAAACCTCGCGCATTCTCCGGGTTTACAGATCCCCCGTAAAGTATCCGAATTTTTTGAGAAATTATTTCCCCCCACAATCCAGATAGAGTTGGACGAATGACCCCTCCGATCAAATCCGCGGTGTCTTCAGCTGAAGCCGAACGTCCACTGCCAATCGCCCAGACTGGCTCATAAGCTATCACCAGCAAGTCAGGATCGGGAAGGTGAACTCCCTTTAAGCCTGCCTGCAGCTGACCAGCAATCACGCTTGCCGCTTCTCCGCTTTCCCTCTCCTCCAGCTGTTCACCTACACAGAGAACGGGGATCAAGCCCGCATTCAACGCTGCCTCCAGTTTAAGGTTGATCAACTCATCAGTTTCACCATAGATGGCTCTTCTTTCACTGTGGCCCAGGATGACGTGAGTGCAAAACTCGGCCGCCATCTCTGCGGAGATTTCTCCGGTAAAAGCGCCAGATTCCTGTTCTGAAATATTCTGGGCTCCCAGCAAAATCGGGGAACTGACTAGTAATTTATTCAGTTGGGATATTGAGGTAAACGGAGGACAGATTAAAACATCCACAGCAGTCAGTGATTTTACACCCTGGATTAACTTCCTCACCAGGGAAATCGCTTCCGCCTCGGTTTTATTCATTTTCCAGTTGCCGGCAATCAAGGGTTTGCGCATGGCAGTTACTCCCAATCTTCAATATGCAGTGAATCCACAATGCCGACAATCACTGAGATTACGCAGCCATCCGGATTATCCAGAATCTGGCGGGCACCGTTTCCCTCCCTGTTCACCAGCACAGTATCCCCAACACCTGCCTGTGAATTATCCAGGGCGACAAAATCACCCTCCGGCGGATCATCCGGCAGAGTTAGAGGCTGGACAACCAGAAGCCGGCGGTTTTTATAATGTGGGTGACTAATGGTAGTCACCACGGTTCCAGTCACTTTGCCTAGTATCATATCAGGTATATTTTTTTGACCCTCTTTTAAGGGTAAGGTCAAATTGATCATCTGGATAAACTACCAGTTCATCGACTAATCCAATCAGCGCCAGATCCACTGGGACAAAAGTATGAATCTGCATCGCCAGGGCAGCTTCCCGGGAGCGCACCATCACGCACAGATCTCCCGGACCTGCCTGAACCACATCCACTGCTACCTGCAGCGGCCCAATGGGTTCCAGATGTTTATTCAGCGGCTCCACAATCAGCAGCTTCATCCCTGTAAGATCAGGATATTTAATTGAAGCAACCGCGGTTCCTCGAACGCGACCAAAAAGCATTTCAGCTTCCTCCCACACTTATCAGCACACGTTGAATGATGGTTTTCAGCAGGTTCGAATCCACCGTATCTCCTACTTGTTCCTGGACTGCAATCAACACCCGGTCTTCCAGGGCTTGCCTGGTTGGAGGTGGAGTCGGCGTCTGGGGCAAGGACGGAGCGGCGCTGGGAGATGGCTTTTCAGTGATATATGGTCGGATGGGGGCACTGGAAGGTTGATCGTGTTCACGCAGAAGTTCCACACCCAGTTTTCTGGCCTTCTCGCGGCCAATATCCGTCACCACAACATCATCATTAACAACCAGCGTTGTCACTCCGCTGTGAAAGAGATCCTCAATGTCCCGATCGGTATAAAATATTTTAGGCATAGGGTAACTCCTAAACACTTCTTTTGTTATTTGCCTGCGATGCCTTCCACGCTTTCCATAGCCTGAATGGCTGCATCCCTGGCAGTTACCATGTCAGCCTCTGAACCGGACATCCACATTCGTCCGAAGCGTCCTACAGAAGCGATATGAATAATCTTCACATTGGCTTTCTTTTCCGCTTCATTAGCTGCGAGCATGATGTAAGCCGCTGGAGCAACTTCCAGCACAAACAGGGTTTCACTAGCGACCAGCATCGAACCCCGGCGCCAGCGGTTCAGCAGTTGGGCCTGATATGGATCCACTCGGGTGATCAAATTGGAGGAATACACAGTAGGTTTGATCCGGTCCTCTTTTACCAAATCCAGCCGCTCAAGTACTATTCGTCCGGATTCCAGCACGGCAGCCTGATTCAGAGAATGCACCTCAAACATGCCGAATTCCCGCTCCACAACCTGCGCGCCGGGTTTAGCTTCCGTGGCTTTGACTGCGATGTCTACCGTGCGGAAAACTTCGTTTCCAGGTGACATTTCCACGTAAAGGGAAGCCATGCCTTCTACTGGCAGGTCTCCCTGGGTGATTGTGCCTACAAAAGCTGCTACCTCGGACTGCATACGGTCCAGGTAACAATAAACACGTAGTTGAAAGTCGCTTTTTGCCATAAGATCTCCTTATTGGAAAGTCTTCCGTTAAACCCGGCAGGGATTAATCAGGAAGTTTCCGTTTTGTTGTCGTGCATCGCCATTCCTATCGGGGTCACCAGGGCAGGGAAATCAGGAACCCAGGCAGGTATCCCGGTATACTCCTCAATCACTTCTGCCGCCCTGTAAAAAGCGCTGGTTCCGCCGACCAGGGTAATTAAAGGAATGTTATATCCCTTAATATGCCGGGAAACGATACTGGCAACTTTTTCCAGTACTGGTTTTAACACCGGGAACAAAGCTGGTTGTTCTGCGGGATCGATTTTTAGGCGTTCTGCATCCTCAAATGAAATGTCATGAGCCCCTGCGACAACCAGTGAAAAATGGGTGCCGCCCGTAGCTTCATCCGCGGTATAAACTACCTGCCCGTTCTCAACCACCGCGATCCCGGTTGTGCCGCCTCCTACATCAACGATGACTCCGTTCTCCAGAGCCACCAGGGCATTTGCTGCGCTGGGTTCATCCACCAGACCAGTACAGATCATCCCGGCCGCTTCTATCACATGGGCCGCTGCCTGGACTTCAGTCCTGGGAACACCAGGCGGATAACCGCTGGCAGCATGGGTGAGTTCCCTGCCGATCCGCCGTTCAATCTGGCCTTTCATGCTTCTGACCAGATCAACAGCGCCGACAAAGTCCACCACCAGGCCATCTCGCGCTACTTGCGCAAATCTGTATTCTCCTGTCAGGGGCTGGTATTGGTCATCCAGAACAGCCACGGTCAGGTAGGCTGTGCCCAGATCCACTCCAACATGAAGGTTTCCTTCCGGAACCTGGTCAAATGGAGACGGTTCAGGGTCTTCAGCCCAGTGAAATACTCGCGCAGCGCGCGTTAAGGTTTCAAGAAGTTCCGCTGATTGCAAGGTAACTCCGCTTACTTCTTATCTTCTGAACGACCGCCGAAATTGCCCTTGGAACTCTTCGGCAGCACCATTTCCACGTTTTCGTGAGGGCGCGGGATAACATGGATGGAAACCAGTTCCCCGACTCGTTTTGCGGCTGCGCCGCCTGCGTCAGTGGCCGCTTTCACAGCGCCCACGTCGCCCCGGACCATAACGGTAACAAATCCACCGCCGACGTATTCTGAACCAATCAGAACCACGTTGGCTGCTTTTACCATTGCATCAGCGGCTTCCACTGCGCCAACCAGGCCGCGGGTCTCCACCATACCGAGGGCGATAAATGAAGGATCTTGTTGTGCCATTTTTTACTCCTTGTACTAATTGGTTAAAAAGTTACTTGCTTGTCTTGAATAAACAAGGGATTATTTCGTATTCAATATCTCCTGAACCGTCTCCCGCACCAGGTTTTCCAAAGCCTCATAATCCGGCGCCTGTACCTTGCCTGCCGGCACACTTCCCGGTAGGAAGGCTTCTTGAGGAGGATCGCTGGTCTCAAACGCCATACGTTTGACGTTATATAGGTGATGGACATCGATGTTATCACCTGTGATCGCGCCGCCCACACCACCTGACCCTAAGGTCAGAGATGGAGAAATGCCGGTGGTATACCCAATCATGCCCAGTGTTCCCATAGTGTTGACACCAATCCGGAAAACCGGTTTCTCAAGGCCAAAGGCATAAATAATCTCTTCATTAGTGGCATGAATGATAAGGCTGTGTCCCCGGCCGCCAAAGTTAATCAGGTCAAGACAGCGGTCACAGCCAGCTTCCCAATCATCTGCAATATAAAAACCCAATACAGGGGATAATTTTTCCCTGGAAAGCGGTTCTTCTTTCCCAACACTGTTTAAATCCGCGACCAGTATCCTGGCGCTGTCCGGCACATGGAAGCCCGCTTTTGCAGCCAGGTATTGGGGAGATTTTCCTACTGAACTGGCATCTATCCCGCCGTTAGGGAAAAACAGAATCGAGCGCAGCGCTTCTGCCTCAGCCGGGGATACCCAGTAGGCTCCTTGAGCTATCATCAGTTCTTTTAATCGGCTGGCAATGGGGCGGTCTACAACTACAGACTGCTCAGAAGCACAGATAAGAGAAAAATCAAAAGCTTTACTGCCAACGATATACCGGGCGGCCTTTTCGAGGTCAGCGCTGCGGTCCACGTAAACAGGCACATTGCCCGGACCAACACCATAGGCAGGTTTGCCCTTGGAGTGGGCTACCCGCACCATCTCTCCCCCACCAGTTGCCAAAATTAGGGCAGTGTAGCGGTGCGACAGAAGTTCATCAGTTCCCGGCAGGCTGATTTCAGACATACAATGAATCAATCCTTCCGGCGCACCTGCCGCTACAGCAGCCTTATGCATTAATTCCGCTGTGGCTACACAGCAGTTTACTGCCGAAGGATGAGGCGCAATTACTATAGCATTGCGGGCCTTCACCGCCATCAGTATCTTGTTCATTACTGTAGATGTAGGATTAGTGCTGGGAGTAAGTGCTGCGATAACACCCATCGGCCAGGCGATTTGGTACAGCTTTAGCTGATCATCTCGCTTGATTATGCCCACAGTTTTGACGTCCTTGATCGATTCCCAGACTGCTTTCGACGCAAATTGATTTTTTATTTTTTTATGCTCCGGGACACCAAAACCGGTTTCCTCGGCAGCCATCCGCCCCAGACGTTCTGCGGCACCGAAAGCAGCCTCAGCCATTGCTTCACATACCCGGTCAACTTCCTCCTGGGTAACAAAACCCCAGGTTTTCTGGGCTTCCCGCGCGCTGAGAACCATCTGGCGGGCTTGCTGTATTGAGCGTAAATCTTTGTCAAATGCTGGCATAGGTTTTCCCGATTCAGTTTATTGGTTTATCTATAGAATTCAATCTTTCTGATAAGTTACTTCGCCCAATACGCTGAGGTGATCGATCACTGCCATGATTACCGCATCGACCGGTCGATTTTGAGTAATTTCTGTTTGTCTGCCGCTAGAGCCATGTGCTGTGAGTACCAACTCACCGATTCCAGCATCCAGAGTGTCCACCGCGACATAGGGCTTTCCAAAAGGAACCCCATCCACATCTGTTTGGCGCAGGATTAATAACTTCCTGCCTTCCAGCGTGGGTTCCTTGATAGTTGATACAGTCGTTCCAATCACTTTAGCAATCAACATGTATTGCTCCTGGACTCACTTCTTAAATACAATTTCGCCGTCAACAACCAGGTTATCAAGTACAGCCATGATTACCGCGTCCACCGGTGTTTCTTTGGTAATCGGTGTCTGCCGGGCTGCAGATCCATGGCAGGTAAGCACTAAATCACCCACACCAGCATCAACCAGGTCCGTTGCCACATAGGAAGAACCGAGCTCTTTGGTCCCCGAGGCATCTGTCTCGCGACAGATCAGGAGTTTCGTTTCCTTGACCCGGGGAGATTTGATGGTTGAGATCGTGCTGCCTGTTACCCTGGCAATTTTCATCAGTTAATCCTCTTAGTAAGCGTTTGCTTTCTCCGCTGGTACTACAGGTTTTCCAGTTCCATTCGAAGCCAATGCCTCCTGAACAATCTTGACACCAGCACTGGCACCCAATCGGGTAGCTCCAGCCTTGACCATGTTCTGGGCATCTTCAAAATCCCGCACCCCTCCTGAAGCTTTGACCCCCATAGTTGGGCCCACGACCCGGCGCATTAAATTGATATCTTCGACTGTCGCGCCACCTCCGGAAAAACCGGTTGATGTTTTTACAAAATCCGCTCCCGCTTCCTTGGAGAGCAGGCAGGCGGTTACTTTCTCTTCCTCATTCAATAAAGCGGTTTCAATAATAACTTTAACAATTGCTCCAGCCGCATGACCCACCTTGACCACTTCGTGAATATCCCGGGCAACCAGGGTCAAATCCCCGGCTTTTACCGCTCCGATATTTATCACCATATCAATCTCAGTAGCCCCGTCATTGATGGCAGTCTGGGCTTCAAACGCTTTCACTTCCGGAGCGGAAGCCCCCAGCGGAAAACCGATCACCGTACAAACTTTGACCTGGGTTCCCTCCAGCAGTTCAGCGGAAAGCTTCACATGGGTGGGATTTATACACACTGAGGCAAATTTATATTTTCGGGCTTCATAACAAAGTTGGGCGATCTGGTCTGCAGTCGCATCCGGCTTTAACAAGGTGTGATCAATCATGCTGGCAAGATCCGGGTCATCAGGGATGTTGCCCAATTGTGAAGTCAGCCGGGACGCACCGGCGCTGACTACTTCACCCACCCGGTTAAAACAAGTATCAACGCAGATTCCATCAGCACATTCTGATGTGCAGTAATCTCCTGCCGGCTGGCTTACCCGGTATTCATCTTCGTTAAATGCAATCAGTACCTCTCGGGCAATGACTTCAACCAGATGCTTTACTTCCTGTTTTGTTGTATCCATATTTATTTCTCGATTTCCATAATTTTGTCTACCCGGCGGGCATGGCGTCCCCCGCCGAATTCAGTTTCCAAAAATGTGCCCAGGATTTGTTTGGCCAGGCTGGAACCGATCAATCCCGCTCCCAGAGTTAGCAAATTGGCATTATTGTGTTCCCGGCTGTTATACGCGGTGGCGTAGTCATAACACATCGCGGCCCGGACTCCAGGAACTTTGTTGGTAGCCATGCAGCTGCCGATCCCAGCTCCGTCAATCATGATCCCCCGCCAGGCGCTGCCAGATCTCACCTGCTCAGCAACTGCCCGGGCAAAATCCGGGTAATCCACTGAATCCGAGCTGTTGGTTCCGCAATCTACAACACTGTATCCGTTTTCTGCCAGGAACACTTTTAAGGTTTCCTTAAGCTGGAATCCGCCGTGGTCTGCTCCGATAGCAACGATCTTATTGGGCGAAGATCCCACAGATTCCTTTTCTCCTGATGGGGCTTCCGGAATTGATACGCCCTCCGGTTTATCCCTCATCAAACTGGAAACTACTTCTTCGACAATTTCTTTTAGCTCAGTGTCACTGATATCTTTCATATTATTCACTCTCTTCCCGTATCAATCGGGAATCTCTGAAAAACCGAGGTCGGGGAAAACGCTGACGCTTTCAGATTGGTATAAAACCGGAAGCGGTCAGCCCTGAACTCAGATTCCACGTATTCAATTACCCTGCCGTCTGCAGTTCGGGTTTCCCGCCGGATAACCAGCACTGAGGCTGGCTGCTCTAATTCCATCAGCTCGGCGACCTGCTGGGTAGCCAATTCTGCACCAATTTCCTGTTCGGCATGATCTGGTTTCATGTTGTATTGGGAGGCCAGGACATCATAAAGTGATTCTTTTGAGAAATCATGCTCCAGAATGCCGTGGCAGAATTCGTGAGGTAAATAAGCCCGCTCAATTGCGACAGGATTCTGATCCACTTCGCGAAGCCGATTTATAAAGACAACTTCAGCGCCCAGCTGCAGCCGCAGTACCCGGGCTAATAAAGGATCAGCAGTTATCAGGCTGGCTTCCAACAACCGGCTGGTAACCGTTTTACCGCGCTGGGCCATTTCCTGTGAAAAACCATAGAGAAACTCTACAGTTTTTGGGAAATGGGTCTCGGTTACAAAAGTTCCTACGCCCTGAACGGATTCCACATACCCCTGCGCAGCCAGATCCCTCAAGGTATGGCGGATAGTATTTCTACCAACTTGATACTGTTCACTCAAAGCATGCTCAGAAGGCAGCCGCGCTCCAGGCTGGAGTTTCCCATCCTGGATTTGCTGGAGAATCGTTTCGGCAATTTGTTTATAAAGGGCTTTGGTCATTATTCTGTCCTGTCCCTTGGGGGAGAACTAACTCATTCCTACATGTTCCTACTTGTCCCTACATGTTCTATCAAAAGTATACAAGAAGATTCGGGCTCTGTCAAGCGTAATGTGTCCCCCAAGCCTGTGGGTTGGCACCTTTAATCCCCCCACCCCTGGGGCATGCTAGGATTTAGTGGTAGATACAAACTCTGGCAGGGAAATAAAAAGAAGATTCCAAAAGAGAAGATGATTTACAAGACATGAACGAAAACCCCCCTTTTTACTGCAGGGTTCTAATGCCTCTCGAGGAATGAAGTTTTCTATTTGCGGAACTCAATTCCTTATACAGAGAACTGATCAAAGTCAAAGTCAAGATAGGGAATATTCCCTTCTATCCGTTTTTTTCTGCCGTCCATGTATCGGATACACCAGGGATCATCTAGATTTTCAACATCAAAACTGCGATGGATGACCGCATACAAATCGATTTCCCGCAGCTTAAGAAAATTGGGAATTTCTTTAAACCAGATCGGATCCAGCTGATGCTCCCTGAAGTAACCAGGCAGAAACCCAGTCAGAAATTCGGTGATAAAAGCGGCTTGGTCTTCTTGCCCCATCGCGGCATAAAACAACACCAGGGCAATATCATTGACAAACCAGCTATAAACGCAATCATCAAAATCAAACAAGGTGATCTTTCCACTCTCTGTCACAAAAAAATTTCCCTGGTGAGCATCTTGATGGATCAAACCATAAGAAGCAATATCTCGCGGCAAATCTCTTAAATAATCCCGCAGTTCAACATAAATCCTCATAACCTGCTGATCCTCTTCCGGAAGATATTGATCAATTTCCAGCATAACAGGGTCATCCCACTGGGGACGTTTCCAGCTTACCTGCTGGGGTTTATAATCCCTGGACATTCGATGCAGCTGCCCAATAAGACGGCCATAGTTTAATAACAATTCCGGAGGCCATCCTTTTCCCCGGTGAGATTCTCCTTCAGCTCTCTCAAATGCAGCAGCCAGGAAGCTGCCCCCTGCTCCATCATCAATAATTTCGACCCATTCTCCTGATTTTGAGGGTATAGGACAAGCCACAGAGGCTCCCCCGTTAAACAAATAATTGACCCAATCCAACTCTCCCCGGATCAACTCCATGCTGCGTCGGATGCTGTGCGAAATCCGCAAAATCCCTGGCCCCTCATCCCTTTCAAACTCAAAGATAAAACTTTCAAACCCATCCAACGGTTGGGCTTGCTCCGGCAGGATTAGATAACAATCCAGGGCTTTTTCGAGAATGGATTTGTTAAAACGTTTTTTTATTCGATCTTCCATAAAGACCAACCAAAATTCAGATAATTTACTTAACTCTAAACAGTTTCTGTAATCACCTCTGCCCTGGGTTTCACCGCCCACAGGGAAGCGACCGCAGCAGGAATCAACAAACCAAAAAAAATCCAGAGTGAAATCTGGAAGCTTCCGGTTTGATCATATATTATCCCGGTAATAAATGGTCCCATGCTGCTGCTGGCAACCTGGGCAGTGATGACACTCCCACGAAGTTTTCCAAGATGTTTTCTTCCATAATACCGGGCAAACATCGTTCCGCCTACCAGTGATATCAACCCGGTGGATATACCGAGCAGAACCGCATAACTGTGCGCAATCCAGGGGCTGGTTGCCAGGGTAAGCACAACCACGCCTGCAGCCAGGGCACTCATGCAGCCAAGGAGCAGATACTGCAAGGATCCGCGATCCGCAATGGGGCCTGCGACAATCTGAGTGATTAAGGAAGCAGCTGCGTAGGTTGTGTAAGTAGCTGCAGCAACTGAAGAGGAGATCCCCTGGCTGTCGAATATCGAAAGCAAATTAAAGAAAATTGCCGTAACAATCATTGCCCATAGAGAGACATTAATCAACAATATCCAGAAGGCTGGTGTTTTACGAGCAGTTTTCAGGTCAAAAGAATTCTGACCAAATGTACTGGCTGTTCCATCAGTTGCGTCTGCACCATCAATTCTTTGCTTAATTTCTCCAGGATTGTTCCTAAAAATAATGATTAATATCGGCAGCATAATAATCCAGACCAGCAAACCTAACCGGGCATAAGCTGCCCGCCAACCCAGTCGGTTGATAAGGAACAGGAAAAAGGCTGGAATAACAGCCATGCTGATTGAAAATCCTCCGCTGACAATCCCGGTGACCACACCCAGTTTTTCCCTGAACCACATGGCTGGGATATTCCCCGCCAACAAAGACAATCCCCCTTGACCGAGCAGGCGCAATAGAAAAAATCCCAGCAGCAAAGTCCAGAGAGAATTTACAGTGGAGAAAAACAAACAAGCGCCGCCCAACAGGATAACAACCGTTGTCATTACCCAGCGGATGCCAAACCGATCCATCAGAGATCCAATGAAGGCTTGAGGAAACGAGGCAAAAAGGGTTCCCACCATATAAGCCCCGGTCAGCGCTGAGAGGCTGATGCCAAGTGTATCCAACAGGGAGGGATTAAAAACGGAAACGCCATAGGTCTGCCCCACACCTGTAACAGACTGGGCAATAACCGCCACCGGCACCATCAGCCAGCCGTAATAAAATGGCAGCCGTCGGATTAGATTTGTGTCAATCTTTGGGATTTTGATCTCATTCATAGCTGTGCCCTGCAAACTAATAAATACCTGTATGAGCGGTTAGTTGCGTACGTTCTTAAGAACACCCAACTCTTCCAGGTTCCTTCCAAGTTCCTCTGGGGAGGAAAAATGGATACTGATAAATCCCATCTCCTCCGCTGTTCGGATATTTGACTCAGAATCATCGATAAAGATACAGTCTTTTGCTTCTCTGTTGATCTTCTTTAGCAGGTAATTGTAAATTTCTGGATCAGGCTTAATCAAACCAACCTCCCCGGAAATCACCAGGGGGTCAAACAATTTTAATAGAGCAAAGCGATTGGCGACTTTTGGGTAAGTCTCAGCGGACCAGTTGCTGAGAGCGGCCAATGGGTATCCCGCTTCCCGTAATCTCTCCAGGATCTTAACCGTGCCCTGGATAGGACCAAGGATCATCTCCTCCCAACGGGAGTAATAAGCCTGAATCTGCTTCGAATATTTTGGGTAAACAACCGCCAGTTCGTCAACCGCTTCCTGGAATGATTTTCCCCTGTCCATTTGAGCGTTCCATTCCGGGGAACAAATTTCAGCCAGGAAGAAATCCATTTCTGATTCGTCAGGGATTAACTTCCTGTACAGGTATCTTGGATCCCAATCAATTAGCACTTTACCCAGGTCGAAAACAAGGGTTTTTACATTCGGCACGTATTTTCTCCAGCAACTTTTTAATTATTTTTCAATTCCATTCAACAAAAACACCTTCCCGATTATAACCGTATTTCAGGTACGAGGGGGAAGGGAAGGGGGAAGGGAAGGATGATGTTTTTTTCTGTCTTTGCGAGCAGGTCACACGCAGGCATGCGTGGCAATTTCCCTAGAACAGGCATCCTGAGTACCCTGAGTGGACACCAAGCGGGAGCGAATTGGAAGACGAAGGGGTATCGAAGGGCGCGATGACAGAAAGAGGAGGATATTAGCATGAGTGAAATTGTTGAAAAGGTAGAGACTAGAAAACCAACACAAATTCCTGGAACGCGAGCAGAGCCGCAAAAGCCAGGGTAACCGCAATGCCGACCTCCCCGGCTGAAGCATCTTCCAGGGCATCCGGAATTAACTGGGCAAAGACCATCCAGATCATTGCCCCGGAAGCCAGGCCCAGGCCCACCGGCAAAAAAGGTTTAAAAGCGCTGACAAACAAAAAAGCGGGTACCGCCATCAATGGTTGGGGAAGACTGGTGAAAACACCCCATAAGGCAGCTTTCCAAACTTTTGTGCCCCGGGGCACAAGTACCAGGCTGACAGCCAATCCCTCAGGGATGTTATGAATGGCAATTGCCGCGGTAATGAACAAACCAAGTTTTCCGCCGCCGCCAAACGAGACCCCCACCCCAATTCCTTCCGCAAAGGAATGAGCTGTCATAATACCCAGGATAAGGAGAGCTTTCTGGGCGTCCGCACCTTCCAGGTCACCCAGATCTACTTTTCCACGGCGGCTGATCAGCCAATCAGCGGCTACAATTAACCCTAAACCCAACAAGATCCCAAGGAAAGTCCGGTAGGGTTCCAGGTGAACCCCTTCCTGAACCAGGTTATGGCTGGCTCCCAGCATTAGGCCGGCAGCGCCAGCATGGAAAATGCTCAACCACCAGCGGTTGATATTCTTAATGAATAAAAAGGGCATTGCGCCCAGACCGGTGACCACTGCGGTCAGTCCAGAAGCCAACAAGATAGTCCAGACATTAATTTCCATAAATCCTGCTTCTTTGAACTTTTATCGTCAAAAAGGCTATGGTGTATTCACTTTTGGATAATTTGGAATTACAAAAAATTATAACACCCTCAATCCTGGCAAATAATTGGAATTACAATTTTCTTCCTCTATTGACATTTGTCCAGTAGAG
>Ga0255368_10024_pt1 | contig 26687 bp, 18 predicted proteins | sample ANMaggSeSYBR01E6_FD_182094 | JGI IMG/M metagenome (GOLD analysis project Ga0255368, IMG submission 182094) | Sediment cell enrichment communities from methane seep in Santa Monica Basin, California, United Staets - ANME aggregate JGI... | ecosystem: Environmental > Aquatic > Marine > Cold seeps >...
AGTTGCCTTATGACGGCCAATATCCCAAGCGTTAAAACTGTTACACGTGAAATACCAAAACAAGAAATCCATAAAAAAATACTCAACCAACGGCCCCAGAGAATCCCTCTGACTTCCAGTCTGGACGTAGCACGGACAGGGCGACATCTCCCAGCTTCCATTCTAAGTCCCCGCTGCCCCATTACCCACCTCACCAAAAGCCCTTGAAAACACATTGTAGAAATCAAAAATCCCAAACTCCATAGGCTCGTCCGACTCCCGTCTAAACTCCAACCCCTACTCTAAAGATAAGATATAGGACGGGCAGTTAGTCAGCGCTCGTACGCACCCTCTTCCTTTGCTATTTTTATTCTATGTGTGGAATGATTGTTAGGGGGCTGCGGGTAAGCTGAGTGTACATCTTCTTTTTTGTGAGGTGTTTTTAGAAATATTATTATGAGATTGCGTTTATTGTACTTTGAAGTGTGTGGTTGTGAACTGTATTCGGAACATTGACGGACGAAATGTAAAATCGGGAGGCAGAGTATTACTTACAGGCCTCGGTAATTAAGTCCGGGGTATGTGACTGCCAAATGGATTTCTTATGCTCGAAAAGAATATAGGAATTCAGAGCGACTTTTATGAATTTTAATATAGTGTCGAGTCAACCATACAATATTGCAACATATATGATCTGGCACGGTTATATTTTCCAGTAATTTTCAAGACGCTGATTTACGCAGATTTAAGGTAGCATCTGCATAAATCAGTGTAAATCTGCGTCTAATATAATTATTGAAATAATTTTATTTTAGAATTGTGCCCTATGCCCTTCATAATCTGACACTTGAATGTTGACTCGACACTAGCTTCTTTGACCTAATGATCCACAACTCTCCAGATACGTGTATCATGTTCACAAATTTGCTCGGCAACTTCTTATATTGTTATACATTGAGACATTGTTACGATTAAGGCATCCATAAAAAGTGTAAATCCATTACATTTTCGTGCCCATGGGATTTCAATTCGGTGAATTCCGCATTATGTACATTCTATTCTTGGAACTCTGTAATGAAAATACGCTTTGTACTGCAAGAAATTAAGATGCCTCCACACTCTCTATTTTGTATCATAAGCAGAGCATTCGGGTTTATTACATACAGGACATTCAAATTTGGTTCCATGTGCAAAATCAAGGTAAAGATCTATTCTTTTCCCATCGGGATTGAAATCAATGTTTGTAAGTTGCCATGGATCATTTATGTTTAATGCTTTTTGGAAAAGATCTTCGTACATTTTAGATACACCCTCTTTCTCTAATTGTTTAGATGTTAGTATAATATTTCAAGTTCCCCATACTAAAGAGCGAAGAGCCAAATGTTCTTTATTTATTTGAACCACCATCGAAAACCAAGATATTTATAGTCATTGATATAATCGATCCAGATTGATTTTAGCAGTCTAAGGACTTATTCCTTGTTATTGATAATTCTACAGGTCTAAAATAAGATATATCCAGTCTTTCCAGTTCTCTGAATTTTATTTATTCAATTTTGCAAACAGAAATTGAAACTGACAATAAAAAATTGAAACTGTTCATGATTTTATGGTTGCATCTCTACTTTTTTCATTGAATATCTTTTGGGCATACGAATTATTTAAAAATTAGTATGATTCGTGCATGGTCTGATTGTTTAGAAATTCGAATCCGAAGATGGTGCTAAATGAAATAAAATTCATGTGTCATCGGGTAAGAGTAATATTGTAATGGAACACGGATTGCATGGATAATGAATAAATCCGTCCAATCCGTCTCATCCGTGTTCGATTTAAATTAAATCGGAGAATTGTCTGAAATCATTGGTCTTTTGGAAAATAATGCATATCGACTCTGTCAAACTCCTTAACCGATGACCAATAAAATAAAATTATATAGTTATTCGAAGATGCTGAAACATCCGCAACAATTAAATCGAATAAGACTATACATGAAGTACAATTCCATTGTGCACCGATGGTCTAGCGGCTATGACTTGGGCCTTCCAAGCCCACTACCCGGGTTCGAATCCCGGTCGGTGCACTTAAAATTTTATTATACTCTTATCTTCCGACCACGTTTATGATAGGAAAAATATTATTTTTTATCACAAAAAACAGAATGTGGATTCTGTCAAGATGGCAGAGTAGGTCAACAATGTAAAGACTGCGGTGTGATCATGAACGAAAGCAATACCAGAAAAAACATAAAACCAGGATCAAATGTGGGTATTATTTTAAAACAAGATCAAAGGAGTGGGAAAATAACCCAAGGTATTGTAAAGAAAATATTAACTAAGTCTTCACATCATCCACATGGAATAAAAGTCCAATTAAAAGATGGCCGGGTTGGAAGAGTTAAGGAAATCCATTAAAAATTCAGGACACTGCCCAAATTATCCAGTTCAACACCCATCAATACGCAATTGATTCGAAAAAACCATCATACTACCTGGAGTTGCTAACCCCACAAGGCAGATACCTGTGCGCCTTGCAGTCTCAATACCGCTGTTTAAGGGTGCAGCCTTTGTCACCACCATGGGTATACCTGCCCGTGCTGCTTTCATTACCATACCAGCCGGCTGTCGTCCTGTAGACAGGATAAAGTGCTCACCCGGATTGAAACCGTCCATTAATGCCTGTCCGATAGCCTTATCCACAGCATTATGCCGCCCCACATCAATGGCATAGGCAATACAACCACCTTGCCTTTCAATAATACAAGCGGCATGAGTGCCCCGCGTCTGCCGGTATATTTCAGATTCCAGATAGTGAAGCGAACCTTGAATGATATCAGGATGGAAATGAATATTTGATTCCACCTTAACATCCTCATTATTCTTTCGGTTAACACTCATGCATCTGGATGAGCGGATCTCAAACCCCATATCGAAATGGTCGTTTTGGGTGATTTCAGCATAAATCCTGTTTTCGCTATCAATCCTGACATCCTGGATGTCAGATGCAGCCCCGACAAAACCCTCACATACAAGATATCCAACCGCCAGTTGTTCAAGCTTTCCGGGAGATGTTAATATGGAAGCTATACGCGCATTATTCACATAAAGTTCCACAGTTTCTTCTACCGCCGCAGTAAAACTTGATGAACGAGCATTGCTGTTAATGATCTCGACTGTTTCATATTCCTGCTTATACATAGCACCTATTCCATAATATACAGAATTGAACTGCTATATTTATGTATCCTTATTTAACAATGATTGACTATAAAAGTGAATATGACAGAAAAGCATCGTATGAGGAAATATATCACATATTTTGAATACATATACAAATATTGTTGAAAGACAGGCAATTCATATAGCAAAACTTTAGTATCTACAACTGTCAATATGTCATTGAGTGTTCTATTATGTTACGACAGCGGTTTGTGCTTGATACCAGTGCATTGACAGACTCTGCAACCAGGGAGAAGGAAGGGTACAAGACCCTGTGTGAAGGGATTAACAGCATCATGGATATTATTGCAGAGGCCAGATTATCATACGAGCTCAGTTGTTATATACCCTACCCGTCTGTCTATAATGAACTGTGTGGTTTTATCAAGAACAATGGCTGCGAGGATGAAGTGATCGCCAAGATCGATACCTGGCTGGTTAAAAAAACGCCGGACCGCTACGAGGTAAAGATACCTTCAAAGATATTCTATGAATACGTGGATTACATGCGAAGCCGTATCAACAAAGGTATGACAGTTGCAGAGGATGCCATCTGGGAAGCTGCTACCGACTGCTTATTTCTCACATCCAGGGCACAGGATAAAAAAAATATCGAGATAGAAATTGAACGTGATGTCATTGGCAGTGTTGTGGGAAAATTCAGGGATAAATACCGCACAGCCCTTAGATACGGTATCCTTGACAGCGGCCCTGATATTGATGTGTTGCTGCTTGCCAAAGAACTTGATGCGGCTGTAGTGGCATCGGATATGGGTGTGCAGAAATGGGCGGAACAACTGGGATTAAGGTTTGTGGAAGCAAAGTCCTTCCCTGCCATGATCAAGGAATACCTGCAGCATAAGATGAAGGTGTGAAACATGTATTATTTTGCCATCTCTGTGGCGGCCTTTGTAGTGGTGGCGTTTTTAACCCTGCGGGATATTCGCATATTCAGGCGCACAAAACTGGAATCATACCGGAAAGGTGCAATGAAGGGCATGGCTGCAATGTTTTTGGTGCTGCTGGGAGGAGTCGTGGTACAGGTTTTTCCACAACTCGGTCTGCTACTGGTGTTGATAGGAATGTTCATTAATAAGAAGGGGCAGCGAGAGGATGTGTTCGGCGGGGCCAAAACAGCAGACAGGTTCCTGGGAAAAACAGAAATTAAGAATTGAGATACTCCAATAACCTAAACCTGGCATGCAGCTGCCATTACAGTAGCCCGCACAAGTTTAATCTCATTATACATACAATCATCGCCCAATTTCTCCTTGATAGGGGACAGGTATTCGGGTCCAACATCCGATATTGCCTTCTGGATAGCTTGTTGCTTGTGTGTATCTACCCACTGATCTATAGAATCGATCTCGCCTGCCAGGATCAGTTTCTCTATATGGGTAATAATGGTACTGGCAGAAAGGTTCCTGGTGTTTGCGATCTGCTGAATAGTCAAACCCTGCCTGTGAAGGTCAAGAGTCTCCTGCTGCGTGGCAGATATCCTCCCCTGTACACCCTTGAGTAATTTCGGGCTTTGTACAGGTTTTCCTGCAATATGATCCGCGATCTCGGCTAAAAATGCATCACCATATTTTTTCAACTTATTCTCTCCCACACCTGTTATGTCCAAGAATTCCTGGTGTGTCCTGGGTAAGTTCGAAGCCATCTGTTCCAGGCTCGTATCTGAAAATATGATATATGGCGGCAGGTTCTTCCTGTCAGCCAGTGTTTTCCTGAGCTGTTTTAACCTGTCGAATAATCCGGTTTCAGCAGATATATTTTCTTGCTGGCGTATTATCTGCCTCTCTTCTGTCGGTTTTACTAAGCTGATCGCCTGTTTTCCATCCAGTATATCCCTGCTATCATGGTTTAAGGTCAGTAACGGATACCTGATACCCTCAACACGTAACACCCCCTTCTGTATCATTTCCCTGGCAATGACCTGCCACTGTGTTTTGGAATAATCGCGCCCTGCTCCATGACTTTTCAGGAGGTGATGGCCTTTAGCAATTATTCTCTTATTCTTTGAACCGATCAGGACATCGATCACATGATTCATTCCGAATCGCTGGTCAAGTTCTTCCACACATACCAGAAGCTTTTGTGCGGCTTTAGTGCCGTCAAAGGTTTCCCTGGGTGAGATGCAGATATCACACTTCCCACAATTTTTTCCACCCATATCCTCACCAAAATATCTTAGCAATACCCCACGACGGCAGGTACTGCTCTCGCAGTAATCTGTCATTGCCCTGAGCTGGGCCAATGCAATGTCCTGCTCCTTTTTGCTGTTCTTCTTGTTGATGAAATACTCTATCTTATAACGGTCCCCATGGCTAAAGAACAGGATGCAGTCACAAGCCAATCCATCCCGTCCTCCCCTCCCGGTTTCCTGGTAGTAGCCCTCAAGGTTCCGGGGCAGGTCATAATGTATGACAAAACGCACATTGGGTTTATCGATCCCCATACCGAAGGCAATAGTGGCAACAATGATGTCGGTATCGTCCTTTATGAAACTTTCCTGGTTCCTGGACCGCTGGATGTCGGAAAGGCCAGCATGGTATGGCAGGGCCCTGAATGCGCTTCGTTGGAGCTTTTTTGTTAGTGTATCCACGGTATTCCGGCTCTGGCAATAGATTATACCGGAATTGCCCCTGGACTTTCCCAGATACCTGAGTAATTGATCGTACGCATCCTGCTTGGGCCAGACCTGGTAGAGAAGGTTGGGCCTATCAAAGCTTGCCATATAGGTATTGCAGCCAGCCAGGTTTAGCTGGCCTGTGATATCCTCCTGTACTTTTGTAGTGGCTGTTGCCGTCAGGGCAATTACGGGAACGTTTGGGAATCTTGACCTCAATGCCCTGATCCTCCTGTACTCCGGCCTGAAATCATGGCCCCATTCAGAGATGCAGTGTGCCTCATCAACAGCGAAGAGGCTGACCTTAGCATCCTCCAGTAATTTAAGGGTCTGGGACATTAAAAGCCGCTCAGGTGCCATATAAAGGATCTTGATCTGTCCATTCATGATCGCAGTTGTAATTTCTTCTGCTTTTGCAATCGACTGGGTGCTATTGAGATATGCGGCTGCTATGCCATTTGATCTCAAACTGTCCACCTGGTCCTTCATTAGCGAGATCAGTGGTGAGATGACCACACTCAAGCCTTCCATCAGGAGTGCAGGAAGCTGGTAACATAACGATTTCCCCCCGCCGGTAGGCATTAACACAAAAGTGTCTTTTTTATCCAGTACATCCCTGATAATGTCTTCCTGATGCATACGGAATTCTGTATAGCCAAAGTATTTCTGGAGTGTTTGGTGCATATTCATACCGAAAATTACTGATTATTTTACAGATAGGTGCTTTTAATTCTGATCTCCAATATGGCATAAGCCTGATATAACTTGCAGCCTAGCGGGGTGAAAGTAATATTGCTATTTAGTAAGGGAGAGGACGCCGGAGTGCCGTGGGGGTGGCAGGAGACGGGAAGCCTGGAGGGTGGTAAAAAAAGGGGGAGACGTGTATTTGGTTTTTCACTTGAGCAGTTATTCCAGGTCATCTCTACTCAACCCGGTTTGATGAAGAATGTTAAGTAATGTTCCTTTTGCAAGTTCTTTGTGAAGAGGAACTACTGTTCTATAGGTTTCCATAGCGTCAGGAATGGCTTGGATTTACCATTATAAGCATCAGCAAACTGCTTCCACGCTCATTTCTGCCCCTTAAATGGCTTGAAGAGTAGAAATCAATTCACCCGATGGTTTAGTCGACTCTAAAACTTCAGTCAAACGTTGCGACGTCACACCAAACCGCAGCAGAGCTGCGGAGTATAAAGATTGAGATAAAAATGCACTCGTTATTCATATTCATTCCCATCCCCATCTCAATTTCTCTTCTCAGTTTTCCTTATCCCCTCTTCAACACATCTGACAACAGTTCCTGTGATCTTCTCACCAAACTCCGTATACGATCCGGCATATTCTATGTACGGTGAGGAATGTTTCCGGTATGCCACTATCACCGCATCAGTGGTCGTTCCTAAAAAATCGTATCCCATTTCTATCAGCGCAAGGCCTTTAGCCTCAGTGGCTGTAATGATCGCCCCTGCCATTGCACCTTCGGACAGGGTTCCGTTAACAACAAGAATAATATTGATGGTGCCTGCCTCACTATCCTTTACCCTGAAGCCTGAAGGATGAGTGATACCAGCAGTGACAAAAGTTGTCAGGTAGTCATCTGTACTTACACACAGATCGTCCATGTTCACTGCTGTCAGTAGTCCAAAATACGGCCTTTGCAACTGAAGAGAATCAGCCAGTCGGTTCAGATACTGTGCAGGTTCGAAGTGGTTAAAGCCCGGCTGCACCTGATGGTTGAATAGACGATCCACATGCCCGCGACCGCCGTTAATGCCCGAACTAATTGCTTCGAATTCACCCTCGATGATCAACGTGGAATCTTTAATGTAGTGTATCATGCAGCGGCTCCAGTACAGGTATTACATAAAGCGAGTTTGTAATTTCATTTGGTATTACTTTTACCGTAATATTAAATGCACGTTCAATATTAGAAGAGGTCAGCACCTGCTCAGGGGTGCCAGCTGAGATCAGTTTCCCGTCCTGGAGAAGACATATCTTATCGCAATAATAGGCAGCAAGGTTCAGGTCGTGGATAACTGCTACCACAACCATACCCTTTCGAGAGGCATTCTTTATAAGATTTAAAATATCGATCTGATTCGTTATATCAAGATGTGAAGTTGGCTCATCCAGAAGCAGGATCTTCGGATTCTGTGCAAACGCCCTTGCAATGATCACCCGCTGCAGTTCCCCGCCGCTTAACTGCGTGATCAACCTGTCTTTCAAAAAAAGTGTGTTTGTTTTTTCCATAGCGTCCCTCACTATATTGATATCCTCAACAGTTTCAGATCCTTTGATATAAGGAGTCCGCCCCATTAACACGATATCTTCCACAGTGAACTCGAAGTTTATTGAGATCACCTGTGAGACAACTGCCACCTTTTTTGCGATCTCTTTGCTTTGCATCTCATTAACATTCGTCCCATCGATAAGAACTGTCCCCGAGATGGGTTCTAAAACCTTTGTTATGGTCTTCAACAGCGTTGTTTTTCCTGAACCATTGGATCCTATGATCCCTACAACTTCTCCTTCACTGGCTTTGAGTGATATATGCTCAAGGACATGCCTGTGTCCATAACCGGCGCTCAGGTCTCGAATCTCAAGCATACAGGCTTTGCCTCCTCTTTCGTAACAGATATATGAAAAACGGTGCACCGAACATGGCAGTCACGATACCCACTGGTAGTTCGACCGAGTCTATGATAGTCCTGGAAAAGGTATCGCAGAGTACCAGAAAGACTGCACCCATCAGGGTTGAAGCCGGAAAAAGTATCCTGTGGTCGGGACCGACTATTATGCGCATGATATGAGGAATGATGAGCCCCACAAACCCGATGATACCGCTGACAGATACAGCAGCAGCCGTGACCAGTGCGGACAATACCAGCACGTAGCGCTTCACCTGCTCAATGTTTATACCCAGGTACTGCGCCTGCTCTTCTCCCAACAGCATTACATTCAGGCTCCAGGCAAAACGATACAGCACAAGGATACCAAAAATTATCATGACAGATGTGATCTTCACCTTATCCCAGTTTGCTGTCCATAGTCCGCCCATCAGCCAGAAGATTATCTGGTGAGGTGAATGGGAAATGAATATGATTAGGGAAGTGAGTGCAGCGAGCAGCGAACCAACTGCTATACCAGACAGTAAGAGTGTATCGACCGGCACCTTTCCCCCGATCTTTGATATATTGTATACTACAAATATTGTGATAACAGCCCCTATAAATGAAAGTAGCTGGACCGGCAGCAGCAGCAAAAAAGCAAGTGATGCTCCCAGTGCCGCACCTGATGACATCCCGATAATATATGGGTCTGCCATTGGGTTTTTCAACAATCCCTGCATTGCACAGCCTGCTGTGCTTAAGGCTGCACCCACCAGGGCTGCGAGGAGTACCCTGGGAAGGCGGATATCGCTGATAATGACCTCCTGGCTGTCAGTCCAGGTCTTCTCAATGAAAGGATTGGCCATCAGGATCTTTGCGGTGGCGGACGGGAATATTTTTTCAGTTATGTCTAATACGCCATTGATTATTTCAGTTACCAGTATCTTTGTGGTGATATCCGGAGAGATACTGGTAGAGCCTATGGCTGTATTGCTGATTATTGCTGCAAGCAGGAGTAATGCCAGTATAAGTATAACCGACTTGCCGGGTTTAGCCATGATAGTTATCTCTTAGATGTAGATGGATATTGATGGGGGATGGATGTAGATGCATGTTGATGGATATTGATGAGAGGGGATGGATGTAGATGCATGTTGATGGATATTGATGAGAGGGGATGGATGTAGATGCATGTTGATGGATATTGATGAGGGGGGATGGATGTAGATGATTGAGAGTAAATCATCTACTATAATCTTTTTCGTTTTGAATAAACCATCAGTATCATGCCAAGTGCAAGTATCATACCAAAGCCGGGCGTCGAAGATGTGTCGGATGTGGGTGATACGATCTCCCCAGACTGGATCTCAGGTGCGATAAAACCATGCAGTTCAGCTAATCCCTGGACGATCCTCGGACCTGCCAGTTCGATCGTGTTCGGATCGTCTACAGGATATACTTTATTATTTTTCACTGCATCTGTTTGCGCCAGTACCTGGTTACCGGTTATGGCTTCCATTATGGTATATGACCCTCCACCCATACCTGAACAGATTATGATCTGCGGGTTTTTATCAACAACGTCTTCAATACTTATGACCGGCCAGCCTTGTGCCTGAATGATATTATTTCCGCCAGTCATTTGTATCAGGTCATCGGGATAGGAACCTGCACCTGCTGCATACATGGGCTCATGCCAGACGATATAAAGCACGCGGGGCTTTCTACTGTCTGGGATATCTTCGGTCATATCTGTTATATCCCTGATCTGCTGCGTCATATCCGCAGTAAGCGATGCAGCAGTATCATCATTCCCTGTGATGTTCCCCACAAGCCGGATGTTCTCAAGAATGTCATCCATTGTTTTTGGGTTTAATGAGACCACTTTGAGGTCCAGGTTTTTCAATGCATTGACTGTATCCTCGCTGTTGCCGTGTTCGGCAAGGACAAGGTCAGGAGTAAGGTTCACCACTGCTTCGATATTCACTGTCGAGAATCCCCCTATCTTGGATAGATTGACAGCTTTTGGAGGATATGTATCATATGTAGTGCCGCCAACTACTCTGTCGCCGGCTCCTACTGCGAATAATATCTCTGTATTACACGGGGACAGGGATACGATGCGCATAGGTGTTTTTTCGATTGTCACTGTGCATCCGAAATTGTCGGTGACATTGATGGGATACGCCAGTGTATTTGGGGTCAACAGTACGGTTACGGTTAGAATAAACAAAACGATATGGGATGTTTTTAGCATTAGTAATTCCTCTGACATCATCTGGATATTTCATATATAATACTGGTGTTCCGGGTTACAGGTGTTAGCTTAAAGGGGGTCAATACATCGTGAGCGCAGTTAAATGAAAACGTGATACAATATATCTCAGGTTAATTACTACTATTCAATCCATCAGTTACTGATATTTATGGATATCTTCTTTTTAGTCACTGGTACCAGTTTCTTCCATTCAACTGTGACATCTTTCTCCAATAAATATTCATCAACTGTTTTATCTGAGGGTTTTCCATCAATCTCATACAGGAATAATCCTTCTTCACCATCTGTAGATATTACATATTCTCGATTGCCCACTCTTTTAACCTCTACAGCCGACACGCTTCTCAGTGCATCTAACAGGCTGCTTTCTTTTGGCAGTTCGATGTTATCAACTTTAGCAAATTTATCTAGTATATTATTTATATTTTCTGATTTGAGCTTGAGTACATGGGTTCTGCCGAATTCTTTTCTTTCAATAAGGTCGGCATCTTCCAATATCCTGACATGCTTTGCCGCAACAGGGACCGAGATATTTAATTCCTTTGCCAGTCCTGAAATATGCATTTCAGTATCAGCCAGTACCTGCAGCATATTCATGCGGGTGGAGCTTCCCATTGCCTTGAAGACTTTATTATCTATCTGGGTCATAACTATTACCTTAAACCGAAGTGATATTTAAGTTATTCTTTTATGACCGGCACGGAATTATTCCAATATTACTTTGGAAGTGTTCAATCAACTATTCAGTAGCTAACACTTTTTGTCACAATAGTCATTCAAAAAGCAATTTGACCCTCTAATCATTAAATTTACGATCCTGCCACAACATCCTTTTTATCGTATTGAATAAAAGTTTCGTATGCCTTTGAACACACGTCTGGATTTAAGCCATCCAGATAGCCACAATATCGCTTCAAACAACATAGTACCCACTCATCCTACTTGCACAGCTTCCTCAATTTTTTTGCTAAATTGCCTATTATGCTGTTGACTATATGAATCCCGGTATTTTCCAAGCCCTGAAGAATGGTTGAAGTAAAATCCTAATAAAATTCCTGAATTGCCTAATATTGGCACGTCTCAGTTTCGTGGAAATCGCTCTCCATCCACTCAGGAAAAGCCCAACCACGCGTTTATTTCCCTCGGGTGGTTTGATAACCTCTCCTGTTTCTTCTTTTCTCACTCTTTCAAGCACACATAAGACATATGCGAAAGCAATCGGAATCAGTAAAGTTTTTATCCTTTTTGGATCAGTTACTCTGGTCTTTTCGAGATCAAAGGCGTTTGTTTTTCAATCTTTATGCATAGGCTCGATACCAAAACGCTGCCCGTATACTTTATTAGCTTTATGAGGATTGTTGAGTGTCGTGGCTAAAACCATCGCTTCTTCATATTTCTCGTCCTATGTCAGCACAACATTCATCTTAAAAGTACTGTCTCGTGTTATCATTTGGTTATGAAGAACATAATGTGATCCCCTTCCCATCTTTTCTAACAATTTTGCAATCTTTGTTTCCGACATGTTTTCACTTTTTACGTACATACTTGTTTTCATTCGCAGTGTAGCCTCCACACCATACGTATTTTTAAGCCATTCAGCCAGCTTTGGGCTGGAAAATTCTCGATCTGCAACAACATGGATCGGTTTGCCAAAAAGCCACTCCATCTGCTGCAATCCTTCGATAACCGGTGTCAAGATACGTTTCCAGTGTTCGAAAGAACTGTTTCCTTCTCGATCAAGGACAATCCAGTATAACGGTAGAACACGCCTTTTATAACCGACTGCTACCGATAGAATATTTATGTATTTGCAGCGGTTCTCCCAATCTGTGCGATCAATTGCCAGCATGATTTCGTCTTGTTGTGACAGAAGTGGACGCATAAGACGGATTAACGGTACAAGTGTTATGGCTGGTGACAATTTTTTGTTGGATAAAAAGCGACGGATGCGCTGTATACATGCCATCTCACTTGGACCATCTACAGCTAAAGATTCGCCCAATCTTGAAATATGTGCTTTGTTGTCTTCCAGCAAGCAGACAACCAAAAGAGAGAGCATATTTGTTAACGGTTTTGACAAATTTAAACCAATTTCTGAAACTAATTTCAATATAGTTCCATGAAAGTAACTATAGCTATTCAAATCATTCATCCCCTACAACTTTATGAGACTCTTCCATTTTTACATGAAATTTTTAAAGCCTCAACAGTTTAGGAGCATAATGTTTAAAAAGTGTTAGTTACTGAATATTACCGGTCTTATTTTTGAAAACCATATTATCTATTTGGATACCATATGTTATCTAAATAATATAGTATATCAATATCTGCATCCATGTAACATCGGGACTCATCCTCCTGATTTGAAAACCGTGGCGTGAATATGCAGCACGGTTTTTATCTGTTTACTATAGATTTCCTGATAACTATGAATACCGGACATCAAAATACACATCCTCCAAAGAATTACAGATCAAGACCGACATATGAACATCAAATGGTGCTAATAATTAATTTGAATAGCTAATTTGTAGACGTCAGCTTTTAATAAAATGGCTAACAAGCCGTTTGCTTGCTATTTTCAGTAACGTATCTACACGACCAAATAACGGACAGGGATTTAAATGGATATAACTTTTGGATTTGAAATTATCCAATTATTCAAATCGGTAGCACAAACAGGAATATATGTTATTTCGGCAAACCTGTTATATCCGGTTATAATTGTACTGTTGGGCTTACTTGCCTGGAGTTTCATAGAGGTTGGCGGTTTCTTCACAGAGTGGCGAGCCAGGCACAGTGATTTCTGGTTGATCGAAAACGGAGCTTTAAAAGCGAAGGGAATAATGGAAGCAAACGATTTTGCAAATGTACCAGTCATTCTTAAAAAATTCTGCTCAAACAGGTTTCATTATTTTTTTATTAACAATCTTTCAGAATTCCAGGATGACTTCCATAACAAAGACCTCATGGGTCTCAGAGTTGAAAAGTTGTTACAGGAGTGTGATGCCGAAATAATAAAAAGACTTGAAAAATCAAGGTTTGTGGCAAAAGCAGGTCCCATGTTCGGTCTGATGGGGACGCTCATACCAATGGGACCGGCACTGGCCGGGCTTGCAGAGGGCGATATACAAACGCTGTCTGATAACCTTATTATTGCATTCGGTACAACAGTTGTCGGACTGATGGCCGGGGTGAGCGGGCATATGGTCGCCATGATCAGGGACAGATGGTATACAAAGGATATGAGCGATATAGAATATATCTCTGAAATGTTATTTGGCGAACATGTTATTACTATTGAAAAATCAAAACAACCGGATCCGGACGAACTATTAAAGAATAATATTTATGATACGGTAAAGGTAAGTTTCGGATTCGTTTATTATGACATGTTCTTTACACCAACAAGTGTGGTCATTGCAAGAACTGCCGGCAGTATACTATCCCAACCGCTAATTCTTGCAGCTTTGTTTGCTGCAGTGAACATAGTGATCCTTGTTATCGCTGAAGCAGGTTATACCGCACTGCCTTCTTACCTATATTTGACATTCATCAATCTATTGATGTTAGTAATAATTTTATATTCATTATTTTTAACAAGAGAACATGCAAAACAAAAATCCTATGAACTGAGTGAACTTCATCCGGATGAGATACTGAAAAATGATACACGTAACGTTGAGATACGCTATTCGGATATTAAAGAAATTAATATTTCGAAATCTGTAATGAAAATATTCACAGACAGCCAATGTCTTAAAACCGGTCGTATTGTGTCCCGGAATTATTTGAACAGGATACAGACCTTACCCATTTCTGTGACAATTGGTGAGAAAACATGAGATATATGAACCGCAGAAAAAGTAAAACATATTTAGATGACGATCCCATGAGCAGTGTTGCGAACCTCTTTGATGTTGCCATGATATTTGCCATCGGACTGCTTGTGGTTGCACTGACGCACTTCGGGGTAGAAGAACTGATCACCCAGAGTGATGTCACTATTGTAATGAATCCCGGACAGGAGAACATGCAGGTGATAATCAAGCAAGGTGATGATATAGAGAAACTTGAACTGACCAAAGAAGAGGTTTCTACAAGCGGGAGGAAGTTCGGAACAATCTACCAGACTGACAGTGGAGGCTGGGTGCTTGTTAAGGGGGCGTCCGGTGATTAAACTGGCATTGATACTGTGTTTATTCTCGGTAATGGTTATACCGGCTACTATTGCATCTGCAGATGAGATACAATGGGAGTCCGGCGGTAAAGCCGTACTATACCAGGGTGATAATTACACACTTGAAGAATATGCAGTAGAGGTTGCCGATTTTGATAAAGAGAACGGCATGGTTCTATTACATTTGACAAAAAATGGTGTGATTTTAAGCAAGGCTGTTCTTAATGCAACGCTTGATGAGTATATTTATGAGGATGAGATCAAGATCAATATTTACAATACTACGGATGATGCTTTATCACATGCTCCGACCATGTGGGAAAATCCCCGTATACATATTGAATTAAATATAAAGGAAAAACCGTGCATTTATCTGGATGTCACCACTGATCGCACAAAATATAAGCCAACTGATTCTGGCATACGTGTTACCTGTAAAATTGTGAATAATGGCGCAGCTATCACTGATATGAATATGTATATTGATCCGGAGGGGTTGCGTGTAATCGATGGAAGATCCACTAAACAAGTGGATATACCAGTCAACTCATCCAGTACTGTGACGACAAGACTGAGGGTCCCGTCAATGTTGCGAAAGCAAACATTTGATATACCGGTTACTCTAAGCTGGGTGGACATTAATGGAGTGGCACGCAATCTGTCACGTTCAACATTAATAACCGTTCTACCCATCTGCAACCTTAAAGTAACAAAAACAGCAGGGGATAGTATCATAGAATTGTATGTACCTGTTCGTATCGAAGTAGAGAATACGGGTATTGTCAATTTGTCGATCAAGTTAAGTGACCATGTTCCGCAGGATTTTGAGCTGGTTGATGATCAGGACCTGAACTGGCATTTTGATCTCAAACCACATGAGAAGAAATGCTACTCATATTTCCTTAAAGCGCAAAAACCAGGCGAATATCCCACTGGCCCTGCCATTGCACAGTGGAACATGCAGGGAGAAAATTTTAGTGTAACATCCAATGCACCTTCGATAATAATAGACGGGGCATGCATCATTATTAACAAAACCGCGCTCCCTGGTGAAGTCGATATCGGGGATAATGTGACAGTCACGCTATCGGCTATAAATACAGGCAATGCCCCAGCCACTGTTTATGTGACCGACCATATTCCAGCAGGCACGCGAATGCTTGATGGAAATACCACACTGGGAACCACATTAGAAGAAAAACAATCGTGTTCAACAACGTATATTATCACAATGGGATCAGCCGGAAATATAATACTTCCATCACCCGTCGTTGAAATCATCAATGATGCTTATTCCAGGGTGCAGATATCAGAGATAATTTCCATTAATGTCTCATCGCCCCAGGCTACAGAAACTGTTCCTGAACCAACGGTCCAGCACCAGGCAGTAGAAAGCACGGGACCAGGACTGCCAATATTCGAGGTTGCATTCACCATAGTTGTCATACTTCTTCTCTGGGTTTTGATCAGGAGAATCGAATGAATCTTTCAATTGAGTGAATCTGGCACTTCAACTTTTCTTTCTGTGAAAACCTCTGGGTAGATGGAGATGATGTTTCGCATCAATAAGCGAGCGCTTCTCGTTGCGGTGTCCGTGATACAGTAATCCCAGTATAAAGAGCAAGCAGATAATAAAAGCTGCTGGTAAAGCTCCTCCCCCACCGGAACTGCCAGGACTGGCATCACCAAACAGGAATCCTGTGATCTCGCTTATTCTCTCTTTTACAGAACTGCTCGTATCACCTGAATATTCCAATCCGCCTGCTCCTGCCTCACTACTTTCGCCAGTGTCATCTCCGGATCCGATCCCGCCGCTGGATCCGCCCCTAGTGCCGCCGTCATATCCGGGACCGTAGCCAAAAAAGGTTTTGTTCGTGAGCACTTCAATTTCTATTGTCATATTGTTATTCGTTTTATCCACATCATCAGCCAGATCCACCGTGCCTGTGAGGGAATATGTTCCTGTGTCATCCGGAGTCCAGTTAAAACCTACCGATGTGTTATTAATGTCATTATTGTTATCATTGTCAGTACCATCATTATTTTGCAGCGAGGTAGTAGTATTATTCTCCAGCCTGCTATTGATCATCAGGCTCACATCAAACGAGATGTTCGTCCCGGACCCAATGCTCTGGATATGCACCGTTATATTAATGTTCCTTCCAACCGGATTCACGTACGGTGCATCAATTGCTGTTACAGCAAGGTCGGGTTGATGATCTCCAACTGTAACATCCTCTGTACACCAGTTATTCATCGGATCTGACTCGGTCACGTTTTCATCGGCGTCAACCGTTACCATTAGATGGTGATTTCCGGTTCGTTGGGGTGTCCAGTTAAAGGAAACATTCGTTACATTACCAATATCCAGTGAAGGAACTGTTATTTTATCGATTTGCCCGTTTTTATCCGTAAGTGCCACACTGTAACTTTCACTTACATTGGATTTACCAATATTATTAATTTGTGCAGTTATGACCACTGTTTTTCCGACATTTATCTCATCCGGTACATATATTTTTTCCACGGTAAGATCGGGTAAGGTGTTAGAACCGAATGCAATCACCCGGCCACCCCCAATCGTATAGACCTTTCCATTAGCTATAGCAGGCGATGAACCCCCGTAGTCCGAGTGCCAGAGCACGTCTCCTGTAAACGCGTCAAGGCAGTATAATCCGGCATATCCGGGTACCATTCCGGTTCCTTCCTTTCCAACAAAAACCTTTTTATCTGCAGAAACTGCGGGCGAGTTTGTCCAGCTTCCCAGCTTGTCCTTCTCGTTCTTCCATATCAATTCACCATTTTTCACGTCGAAACAATATATCACGTGTTCACCGAATCCCGATGATATATATACATAACTTCTGGGTGAGCCGGATGGTGCATAAAATGCAGGTGTTGAATCTGTTGTTATAATACTGTTCTTCCATACCTCAGTTCCATTACCCGCATCAAGTGCATACAGCATACCAAGTCCGTTGAAATTATAGGTCGTAAAATATATAACGCCGTCTGAAACCGTAACCGAACCGCATACATTCCAGTCCACGGTTGCGCTCCAGAACTCATAGGCATCGTTCATATCTATGGAATATACTTTCGATCGTTCATCTGGATATCTAAAATCACCGAAGTATGCCCTGCCATATGCAACAGCAGGCACAGATTGGGAATTTTTCACTATCTCAAACCTCCATATCTCGATACCATTGTCTGCATCAAGGCAGTAATAGTGTCCCCCGTCCCAGCTTCCGACATACACTTTCCCGTCAGCCACCGCAGGACCGCCATTGACAGAACCTCCTCCGTCCGGGAATGTAAATGTCCACAATACCGGTCCTCGATCCTCTTTTGTTGCATCGATACAGTACACCCCGCGTCCTGAGGAGACGTAGATCTTACCCTTATGATATGTAGGCGTTGCCCACGACACGTATTCCCTGGGAGCGATCTGTGTACCCCAGAGCACCTCGCCATTCGATTCGTCCAAAGCTACAAGATAGGTATAATCTGAATAGTCCTGGTTCCATCCGGCACAATATACAAATATCTTTCCGTCTGCAACAATAAGGGAAGAAGAACCTTCTGCTCCGATATCGTCACTGATCCAGGCAATCTCATTCGTATCAGGTGTTTCTGATAGTGAAAAACCAGCATTGCTGTGGAACTCTCCCCACTCCGAAGCTGAATTTTTATTATATACGTAAAATAGATCGGATCGTTCCTCTTCTGTAACGGCTCCCCAGCGTGCGACCACCTTTACCTGGTATTTTCCATCAATTACATCATCCGTATCCCACATATACGACCCATTGTTTGTTATGTTTGCTGCAATAGTATTCCAGCTATGGCCCAGGTTTGCAGTGTAGAGTAGATCAATCGATACCGGCTCTTCGTATATGGCATTCCATGTTATGTCCTGAATACCTGTCCATATCTCACCGCCCAGAGGTGAGAGCAATTCAAGATATATCCGGTTTGCCGCTATTACGCTTGCTGTCAGGTTATTATTCGTTTCGTTCGTTTCCGCAACATTATTATCCGGATCCATACAGACCGTAAGATTATACGTTCCGTTCGTATCAGGGGTCCAGTCGAACCATACACTGCCGTTATAAGTGTCAAGTCCCGTCTTTTTACCGATGTGGATATCATTTACAAACAGGGAGGCATTAAATCCTTCTGCCGTGCCGTTTACAGCTATGGTTATCCTGTTCGTTTCGTTAAGAAAGAGGACCGTGGACGTTATCTGTTCCGGTATGATATCAGGAAGTATGACCTCAAACTCCTGTGAAATATTGTTATTCGTTTCATTCGTTTCTGCTATATCATCATCGGAATCGATCACAGCTTTTATCGTGCAGTTCCCAAGCCTCGTCGGTTTCCATATAATGCTACCATTCGTACCCGTATAACATGTGATGTTGGATGTCTTACCTACAACTGTCCCGTTTTCTATCAAAGAGACATTGAAGTATTCCGCTGTACCCCCAATTGACACAATAATATTATTAGTTGCATTCACATAGACCGGACGGGTGTTGACCGCTAACGGGATAAGGTCAGGAAGTGTCACGTTCACATACTCTGTCAGAATATTATTTGTCTCGTTACGCTCTGCCACATCTGCATCAGGATCTACAACGAGTTCAAGTGTATGTATGCCAGTGCGCGAAGGCCGCCATTCGAATGGCAGCGTGACGACATTCCTGATCCTGTTGATCCTTCTATTACCGATAAGCTCACCGTCCGCTTCCAACATTACATTAAAACTCTCATCGGTCGTACCATTTATCGAGACCATTATGATGTTCGTTGCATTCACATACGTTTTTGAAGGCCGGTTTATCACGTGGGGATATAAGTCGGGAAGAGATACATTCACCTGGCGTGTTAGCACGTTGTTGTATTCATACAACTCCCTGATCCTGCTATTTGAATCAGCCGCAATGGTTAGATTATGAATTCCGGTACGATCCGGTTTCCACTGGAATGATACTGTGTTCATTGAATTTTGCCATACCGACCAGATGCTTTTATTCTCAACAGGCACACCCTCGCAAAACAGGGTGGTGTCAAAGATTCCGCCATTGCTACTGATGTCTGCGGTAAGAGTATATGTCGTATTTACGCATATCTCGCTTTCGAGCATAATATCACCAATCGAGACATCTGGCAGTTTATAATCTTCTCTTACTGTTTTGATCAGTACGGGATAAGGCGTCCCGTACAGTGCAGTGGGTGCAAATATGGTTGTCCTTGAAGGGAAGAGGGACAGGTTTGCGGTATAATTAAATGATCCGTCATCCTGCTGCAGGCTTACCAGATAGTCCAGCGGGCTGTTACTGTTTTTCGTATAGGTCAGTGGGTTTTCTCCTGCTGCTGTTATTGCCTGTATCGCATAAGAGGTTGTAATCGCATCTGAAAAACCGCCATTGTCCATTTGTGTGGTTTTGAGATAGTTCAATGTATCTGTTATGACCTGCAAATCCCTGTTCTCTCCAGCGGCAATGAGCGCCTGGATCACGAGAGATGTTGTTTTGACATCACTGTTCCCATAAGGTGAGATCCATCTACCGTCTTCTTTCTGTTGATCTTTTATATTTGATGCTGCGTTTGAGATCATCCCAATATCCTTATCTCCACAAGAGACAAGTGCAAGGATTGCAAGTGCATCATCCTCAACGATATCCGGAGTTCCGAACTGCTCACCGTCATAGAAGGATTTGAGCATCACAAGATAATTCACATCCCCGAAGTTCGTTGGATCTTCTCCGACTGCACTTATCACAAGGATCATTCGTGCAAAGTCTTCAGTGGTTGTGAGGGCGCATGGATTGGTACCGAGTGACAGTCCTGTTACAGAGTCTTTCGGCTCATTTTTCAGGTAGTCAATGAGCGAATTTTCGTATGGCTTCCATCTTCCACTCGCAGGGTCTTCACCCACCGCGGTTATCCCAAGTGCAGCCCATGCAGAATTAGAGAATCCGCTAAGACTGCCACTTATAGGCATCTGCGAACTATTCAAAAAATCGAGCGCAGATATGATATTATCAGTATAATTAAACATGGGCGAGGATGCCATTACATTGATCGAGAATTCATTATCTGTTTCATCCACTTCCCTCATCTCATTTTTAGGGTGCATATCAACCGTTAGATTGTATGCCCCCACATCCCTGGGTACCCACATAAAACGCAGTATCCTGTTCTCCCTGTTTTTCATTGTGATGACCCTGGATTCAACTTCGATATCGTTTACCGTCAGTTTTACCTCTAAGCGCTCAGATTCCGGATATGTTCCTTCACGTTCAATTGATGCAAGTATTCTATTTTCCCTGCCGGTATAGATCTGGGATGGTCTTGAAATCCCTGTTGTAATGAGGTTAAAGGTGAGGCCATGCGGTTCGATCATGGGATAATGATCGTTTATCCTGCCGCTGGTATACGCTGAATCTGCAATTCCATCCCCATTACTGTCATTGCTGGTAAACCCATTCCAGTAATTTCCGGTATAGTTCCTGTATTCGCTTGCATTGTACAGGTACTTCATCGAAGCTGCCGAATTCCAGTGGTTGCATCCGTGATCTATTGCAGCTATGCCGCCGTTCTCATGTGGAAATAAATTGTTAAGGTGTAGTGTGTTATTGAGTGTGTTATTATCTGCGAGATTAATACACTGTACAAAATGATAGATCGTGTTATTGCTAATCAGATTGTTTCTAGAGTTTACCAGCCATATGCCTACAGTTCCAACCGGTTCGGTGAGATACCTTTTTTCTTTACCTGACAGGACGTTGCTTACGATGCGGCAGTATTCGGAATTTACAAGTTTTATGGCGTTATTCGGGGCATCTTCGGTATGACCATCATGATGAAGTATCAGATCTGTCAGCGTTATGTTATTCGATCGTTCAACCGCAACAAGTCGTATATTTTGAAGCGAGGTATTTTCATTAATGCCCGTGGCTTCTGCTGTAAATCCACGCAATTCTATCTGGCTTGAGTTGAATATCCGTATCATGTCAAGTCCGGGTTTGTTTATAAACGCAGTTCGTATCATGATTTTTGCACATTTGCTGCTGCCGATCAGCTTTAGATAGTGCTTATCATCTATTGTTATAGGCGAATACTGATCTCCTGTGCTGAGCCAGTGTTCGCCATCCCGGATATAGATGAACGTGTGTGGTTTTGCATGATCTATCGCATCCTGGATCGTGGAATAATCATTCGGTACATGAATGATCGAAAAGGGGGTTACGTTCACGTTCTTTGTTATTTTGTTATTGTCCCTATTCGATTCATTGAGTTGATTCTCCGGATCTGCTGTAATAGAGACTGCATAATTTCCGGTATCTACCGGAGTCCATGTAAAATGAACTGCAGTATTTTCACCTGCCGGAAGTGATTTGATGGTTATGGTATCCACCAGTGCGTCATTGACATCAAATGAAAGATTGAACAGACCGACATCCTTTATGCCTGTATTTTTGACTGTTGCGTATATTTCATCAGGATAATCCGGATACATATATTCTGGCATTTCAACTTCCACTGCAATGTCCGGAATTACTTTGGTTCCGGACGTGAGATTAAAATCGGATAGTCCTCCGCAGTTGATATCGTCTGGAGTTATGGTGTGATCTGTCAGGTTGATACTTTTGCCATCTGTGAAATTGAACTGCAGCACATCACCGCTGCTTATATCTGTGGTGTTAAGGATGAGACGGTAATAATTATTGCCTGACCGGGTCATAGGGTGCCAGTAATCCCCTGTGTGCAGATTTGTTATGCTGATAACGGGGTTGTTGTATTCTGTGCCATCCCTATAGTGTGTCCATCCGCTGATCACGAACGGGATATCCAGTACTGGAGCAGTAGTTCCATTTGATGCAAATGTGACATTGCTGGTTATCCCGCCGTTGTCGATATCACTGCCTGCGATCGTGTGTTCGGAGGTCTGCGATTGTGAACTGCACGATATGTTGAAGTGCAGGATATCACCAGTACTGATACTGCTGCTGTCAAGCACGAGACGGTAATAGTTTGATGTGGGGTGCACCAGGGCGGTCCGGTTCGCACCAGTGGTCAGGTCTGTTATAAGAACATCCGGTTCGTTGCACGGGCTGCCGTCGGAATTGAAGATATAGCCGCTGATCATGAACGGTGCTGTCTGTGCTATCGCTGATGCACCACAGGCTATACACATCATTGAAACAAGCACATAGATGGATATTTCTCGACGCATTCGGGGTTATGCCTCCATCAAATGATCGAATCAAGTGCGCTAATGCAGGTCATACATCATAGTCCTGTTTTTGTTTCAAGTAGGTGGTGGATTTCAATTCTTCTTTTGCATTCGTTTTTCCAGATATTATCCGTTCTTATGCGAACCAGGAATCAATGCAGGTATTGTAAATCGAATGTAGGAATAATTGCAGTAAACTTAAGATTTTCCAACTTTTTCATATACCGAAAAAAAACAAATGAGGCTTAATAACCTCATTCATTTATCTTCACGCAGCAGCCGCACAGCAATCAACATAACCGATAGACCAGTCAATAATCCAAACCCGGGAATACCCTCATTATCTTCTCTGGATGACCCATTAGTCTCATCTACAATTTCTGTGGATTCGGCAACAACACCTTCTCCATCTGCTTCTCCTCTGGATACCGTTGCAACGCTTGTAGCAGAATCATCTGCGGCCTTTATTGCAGTGGGATTAATTGTGGATTTTCCTGAACTATGTTCAATGTCATTGTTTCCACTGTGCTGAATCTTGTCATAACTATCATAATCGAATAATTCTACGGAAGTAATTTCAAACGGATTCGAATCACTTCCCGTGTATACAATATTACAAATAACCACAGTACCGCTATGAGCTGTACTTGCATCCCATGCTGTTACAGTCACAGAGCCTTTTGTGTTTGTGTTATCTATATCCGAAGTCTGCACTGTAAGGGCATTCCCATCTCCTGATGTTACCCCTGTAACCTCGACTCCGGATGTAGTAAATTCGATATTGGCATCACATGAACCTAGATTATTCACATCCTTAACAATCAATGATACGATCTTAGATCCATCCTCCAGTGTCTCAACTTCTCCAAAATATAACTCAGGCGTTGCAGACACAGGCAGGGCTAACGTTATCACAAGAAAAAGCACACAAAATGATATTTTTAATGTTTTCATATTCGCATCAGCAAAAAAAAAGGCATCCGTAAGGATGCCTTATGGTGCCGCCTCATTTCCTACAAGATATTTTGCCAGATAGAGTGCATCTGCAGAAGTTATCTTTCCATCACCTTCGGCAGGGGACATATCACTTACAAGCAATGAAGGCATGGATTCTTTACCTACCAGATACTTTGCTATATATAGTGAATCAGCAGAATTCAGCTCTCCATCCCGAACAACATCGCCTCGCAAGAGTACAGTCAGTCCAATCACCGAAGTGTTTGTATTGTTTACCCCGTCTGTTGCAGTAACAACCAGTTCATGACTCAGGTTAATACCATCGGTAGCAGTTGTCGCTACTGTCCAGACATCTGTGCCAGCTATTCTCTCCATGACCTGGTTATCTGAACCTCCGATCGGCGAGAGATCAATAGTGACGTTCACAACACCAGATCCGATATCGAGTATAGTTGCATTCAATACAGTGACATTTGTGCCCGGTACTCTGGGTCTGCCGTTGTCATTCAGGATCACATCCGGAGTGGCAATTGCATCTGTTATCACCGGCGGTTCATTGTCAATTATGCTGAATGTTCCATTGGTTACACTGTGTCCGATAATACCATAGCTGGTATAATCGATCAATTCTGAGGAACTGATGGCCAGTGGTGTTGAATCCGGGTATTCTCCTACGGCATGGAAGGTAACAATAGCTATAACCACATCACCATTGTGCGATGTATTTCCATCCTGTGCAAGTATTTGGACTGAGCCAGCTGAGTTATCGATGTTCCAACCCTGTACAGCAAGAGCATTTCCATCTCCAGAGGTTACATTAGTTACATGAACTACTGATGTGTTGTATGTAACAGTGATATTACCTGAACCCAGATTACTCGCGTTGTTAACCATGATCAGTGCTGTTGTGAACTCACTTGAAGCTGCCTCTACATTGTCAATTATTACAACAGGTGCAATTGTATCCAATGTCCCGGTGGCTACAGTGTGAGTTATCAGTTCGTAGGTGTCATAATTGGTCAATTCCGCAGAGCTTATAGACAATGGTGTTGAACTCAGGTGATCTCTGACTGAGTGAAGAGTAACATGAGCAAAAACTACATCGCCATCATGCGATTCTTGTGCATCCCATGCTGTTATCTGCACTAAGCCTGCTGTGTTGTCTATATCCCAGTTTTGCACAGTAAGAGCATTTCCATCTCCTGAAGTTACATCAATTACCTGAATTATTGATGGGTCAAATGTAACATTGACATTACCTGAACCCAGGCCAGTCACATTTTTAACCATTACTGATGTAAACGCATAGCCGTTTGGTGCTGCTGTAACATCTTCAACCAGTACTACTGGAAGTGTGGGAACAGGTGTTGTTGCTGTATAGTTTGCCGTTTCGTCATAGGCAGTATTAGCAGCTGCATCACTTGCTGAGATGTTCACAGTGTGGGTTCCTTCAATAGCTGTTATGGTTCCCTCCCAGGTATCATCTCCATCAGCATTACTTAGAGGCTCACCGTCAGCTGTTACAGTTGTTACTCCGACATTATCCGTAGCGTTTACGGTGACTGTAATATTATCACCGGTATTCGGATCAGTCGGGTCCAGTGTAACTGAGTTGATCATTGGTGTTATATTATCAGCAGGTGGTGGTGTTGCTGTATAGTTTGCCGTTTCGTCATAGACAGTATTGCCAGCTGCATCACTTGCTGAGATGTTCACAGTGTGAGTTCCTTCAATAGCTGTTATGGTTCCCTCCCAGGTATCATCTCCATCAGCATTACTTAGAGGCTCACCGTCAGCTGTTACAGTTGTTACTCCGACATTATCCGTAGCGTTTACGGTGACTGTAATATTATCACCGGTATTCGGATCAGTCGGGTCCAGTGTAACTGAGTTGATCATTGGTGTTATATTATCAGCAGGTGGTGGTGTTGCTGTATAGTTTGCCGTTTCGTCATAGACAGTATTACCAGCTGCATCACTTGCTGAGATGTTCACAGTGTGAGTTCCTTCAATAGCTGTTATGGTTCCCTCCCAGATGTCATCTCCATCAGCGTTGCTTAGAGACACACCGTCAGCTGTGACAGCTGTTACTCCGACATTATCCGTAGCATTGACGGTGACTGTAATATTATCACCGGTATTCGGATCAGTCGGGTCCAGTGTAACTGAGTTGATAACTGGTGCTGTAGTATCCACAAGGAAGTCTTGTGTTGCAGAACCAACATTTCCATCTGAATTATTTGCATAGACCGTTACAGTATGCTGACCATCCAGGAGTTCCGGTAACATGACAGTTAAATTATCTGTATTAGATCCTCCTGTTACGGCATCTTCATTATCAATAACATACCACGTTAAGACAGCTATCTGATCAAATGTTGCATGTAACAGGGGCGTGCTGTCGTTGGTTATAGCTGGAGGGGAATGTATGGTTACAGCGATGAGGTCAGGGGATGTGACTGTAACATTGATCTCCACAAGTATTGATGAATTTGCTGGTGTCATATCCATACTGCTGCTCCAATACCATGTAACAACATCTCCATCCTCAAGCACGAATTGGTCTGCACCTACCCCAGGCATCGGATC
>Ga0255368_10043_pt1 | contig 26348 bp, 27 predicted proteins | sample ANMaggSeSYBR01E6_FD_182094 | JGI IMG/M metagenome (GOLD analysis project Ga0255368, IMG submission 182094) | Sediment cell enrichment communities from methane seep in Santa Monica Basin, California, United Staets - ANME aggregate JGI... | ecosystem: Environmental > Aquatic > Marine > Cold seeps >...
CGGATACAGATTCTGCAGAGCAGCCTGATACACCAGACGCTGAAACCGAAGAAGACAAAAATGACCTGCCCGGATTTGAAGGAATAGTTGCAGTATTCGGATTGTTGCTCTCATCCATCTTTATCATGAAAAGAAGGGTGTGATAAATCGCATACAAATATTGAGACCGTGTCGGAAAAGTGATGAAGACCATTTCCCGACACTCTCATATTGAAATTTGGACTATAGACATTTGGGGGGCTGTTGGATGAATAAAAAAAATAAAAACGTTTTCGCTTTTTTTTTGAGTGCAATGTTATTCATTTGTATCTTGTCGAGTATAGCATGCGCATCTGATTGGTCTCAGTTCCAGAAGGACAAAATTAACTCCGGAGTTACAAATGACGAAGCACCGATATCCGATCCGATGACTGGTGGTTCCCTGTCATGGGAAAGAAAATTATCATCTAACATCGATATTGCGCCCATAGTTGATGGAGACCTTGTATACGTGGCAACCGGTGACAACAAAGTGTATGCCATCAATAAAGAGACAGGAAACATTACATGGGAAAACTCTTCAAGTGGAAGTGGCTTCCTTCTTGCAAATATCGCTTACGGGAAGAACATGATCTTTGTTCCCACTAAAAATGGAAAAGTATATGCTTTTGATGCAAAGACAGGAGTTGAAATGTGGGATGTTAAAATATCCAGCAAACAACTGAATACGCCTGTTACATACGACAATAAACGGATATTTTTCGGGGATGCTGTCAGTGGTGGCACTGGCTCATCCACTGATGGAACATACTATTGCTTTGATGTGAAGGACGGTACTGAGCTATGGAGTCGTGACTCTACCAGTGGAGGAGGTTATTACTGGGCAGGCGCAGCTCTGAAAGGGGATTATCTTATTTACGGTGATGATAAATCACATCTGACTTCAGTTGAAAAAGATACGGGCAATACCATTGATGAAATAGATGTCTCTTCCGTTTTTGGTGTTGATGTAAAGGAGATCCGTTCCTCTATTGTTTGGAACAGTGAAAAGTTATATTTCACATCAAAAGGTGGATATTGTTTTGTCCTTGGATTCAATCATAGCAGTGGCAAGTTTGACACCATGGATAGTTACAACACGTATATAGGTCCCAGTGTATCCACACCGGCAATCTACAATGGAAAGGTCTATGTCGGAAGTGCTGGAGCTTTATCCTGTTTAAATGCATCCGATTTAACTGATATCTGGACTTTTGCAGTATCTGGTGATGTAATGTCCTCTCCTGCTGTATCGGAACGTTATGATACAGGAAATGGCAACGTTTACATCTATTTCACAACAAACGATGCACATGGAATGGTATATTGCCTTAAAGATTACAATGGGAATATTAATCCCGTAGAACAATGGTCATATGGGGAACCGGGAAAAACAGACTGGTCTCTTGCAGGTGTCGCGATATCTGATGGATGGATATATTATGGTACTGACACGAATTATTTGTTTGGCTTAACAAACAAAAAAACTGTTATTGATAGTGGCGGCAGGAGAGGGGGTGGGGGTAGCGGTAGCGGTAGCAGTGGTTCAGCAAACATCTTATTTAGTACTGGAGAAGCGCCTGAGAATATCATTGCATTCGAAACAAGTATAAGTTACATGGCATTTGGTCATAAAACAACGTATGAGTTCTATAATCCAGATAACTATATCACCTCAATATCATTTGACGCGAAGCAGAATTGCGGGAAACAAGCTGCCGTTGTTGAGATATTGAATTCCAATTCTACGTACGGAACATCAATAGAGAAACAGGTCTATAAGTACCTAAACATCTGGATCGGCAAATCTGGATTTGCAAACCCTGTACGCATGGATAATATAACTGTAGAATTCAAAGTTCTTAAATCAGAAATCAACGAAAGTACTGTAAACAGATCCACGATCACTTTGAACAGGTTCTATGATGATAAATGGAACTCTCTAAACACAGAAGAACTCGAGGACAGGGAGGATAATGATACCATCTATTTCAGAGCAGAAACCACCGGTTTTACACCATTTGCCATATCATATGAAAATTTTTCCGAAGTGGTAAATATAGATGAATATGAAGTTAATTCTTCGTACACAAAAACAATAACCGGAGATTACCAAAATCTTGACATCTGGTCTACTCTGGTTGGATTTACAACGCCTGAACGCACGGAAAATATGACTATAGAGTTCAGAGTACTAAAATCAGAAATCAACGAGAGTAATGTAAACAGGTCCACGATCACTTTGAACAGGTTCTATGATGATAAATGGAACTCTCTAAACACAGAGGAACTCGAGGACAGGGAGGATAATGATACCATCTATTTCAGAGCAGAAACCACTGGTATTTCACCATTTAAGATCACAGCTGAAGCGACTCTGGAAGTGGAGGATGGAAATCAAAAACAATAAGATAAGGACGGTTTGTTTCTACAGATCTTTGTAGATGTGGACTGAAAAGTTATCAATATTTTTGTGGATTCAAATTTGAGGCAAGTGAGGGTCAAACGATTCTGTATCAGGGATGAATGTAAAATGAACAAAAAAAGAATATCTGATAAAACATTCGTACTTTTTTTCATTTTTATATTTTTAACCTCAATGTCGATAGTTGCCACATCATCCGATTGGTCACAGTTTCAGTCTGACTGGGAACATACCGCATTAACACAGAATCCTGCAGTCAAGGATAATCCGGAAACAGCCTGGAGTGTGACCACCTCTATGTATGAAGAGAATGGTATCAACGCCCCACCTATAATTGCAGACGATCTTGTGTATATCTATACAACGAATGGTTCCATCTGGGCATTTGACAAGAACAATGGGGATCTGGTCTGGAGAAATAAAACCACTGGGGGAACTGCACTTCAATCATCGACACCAGCTTATGGCAATGGAAAGATCTTTGTTGCCAGCAATAGTGGTGACTTGTTTGCATTCGATGGATTAACAGGTGAAAAGCTTTGGAATGAGCATGTGACTGACAGCAATTTTGAATGTCCTATAACCTATTTCGATCACATGATATATATCGGAGATGGACTAAAGGACGGAGTTGCTACAAAATATTACTATTGCTACGATGAGAACGGACAACAGCTCTGGAAATATGCTAATGAGCGATCTGCAGGATTCTTGTGGAATGGTGCATGTGTTATAGGGGATTTCATTGTATATCCAACGCACGAAGGTAAGTTGGTAAGCCTCGATAAAGAAAACGGAGACCTTGTAGATGAGATCGATATCTCTTCTGAAGTTCTCGATTTTGCAAAGGATGATCCTGGAATGTTCCGTTCATCTGTAACATATAACGATGGATTCGTATATACTACCTCAGAAAGGGGACAGTCTTTAGGGTATGTATGGAAGATCGGATATGATAATGGAAAGTTCATCAATAATGGTTGGTCTACTCAGAATGGGTTCAGTACATCAACACCTGCTATCCACGATGGGAAAATCTATGTCGGACAGGGGGAACATGGTTACACAGGTAATCTCACCTGTTTGGACGATTCAACCGGAAATATTTTGTGGTCTTATTTTGTTGATGCGGGTGTGAAGTCGTCTCCAGTCCTTGCAGTGGATGGAGATATGACGTACATTTATTTTACAGGGGCAAAAAGTAATGGTTCTCTTTATTGCCTGAAAGAAGATGGTTCTCTTGCCTGGGAATATAATCCACCGGATGATGGATACATATTACAAGGTGCCGCAATATCTGATGGAAAAATTTACTTTGGAACGGATAGTGGATACCTCTATTGCATTCAGGAGTCAATCCCAAAAGAGTGGGAGCAGTTCCATAAGGATGCTCAAAATACTGGATATTCCCCATCTGATGCCCCGAATACGAACAACATATTATGGGCCAGCGGAGATATAGGGGCAGTAAAAGGTTCATCACCTGTTATCGCTGACGCGAAGGTTTACGTAAACTGTGGAGACTACGTTAAATCTTTGGACCAGTATACCGGTGAGTTCCTGACAAATCACAGTAGAGGTAGCACCAAATATAATTCAATAGCTTCTCCTGCCTACCACAACGGCAGTGTGTGGTGTGGCTTGCCTGATTCGGTTAATAGCGGTACAACAGTGGCAGATGGGAAACTATTCGAAGGTGAGTGGGACGGTCACTATTACTGCTTCGATGAAGTGACCGGAGAGGAGTTATGGAATTTTAGTGCTAATGAGAATGTACAGGCGACACCTGCTTATGAGGAAGACAGGGTTTATATCACAAGCTGGGAATATGGGCAGACCTATGCAGGGTCTGTCTACTGCGTTGATTCAAATACAGGAAACCTGATCTGGAATCAGAGTGAAATTGTGTATAACTGCTGTGGTTCTCCAACGATCTATGGCAATATTGTTTATGTGACTACCTACAATTTCTATGGCGAAGGCGAGATCTACGCACTGAACAAAAACAATGGTTCCATTTTATGGAAAAGGTCGATACATCGGACAGATTCAACACCAACGGTGGCTTATGGCAACGTCTATGTTTCCGGAGGAATTTATGGATACACTGATCTACAGACATACTGTTTCGATGCAACAACCGGAGATCTCAAATGGAACACGACTCCCGGTGATGGGATTGGGGGATGGCTCTGTTCGGTTGCCGTTGCAGATGAAAAAGTATTTGTAGGCACCGCTCTTGAGACAGAAGATGATTATACCGGACTTAATGGAACATGTGCCTTGGACGCATTTACCGGGGAATTGATATGGAATTCGAAATACGGAGGATCCTCTCCAGCCGTTTCGGATGGAATGGTATTTACCATTGCGGATGGCAGAGTCTATGCTTTTGGTGATGTACTAGCTAGAGATGAATCAACTAATGAGGAATCACCCGGTTTTGGATCATTCGTTGCAGCATCAGGATTGTTGATTTCAGCCATTTATATGATGAGAAGAAAAAGGAAAGACTGAATTGTTCTGTAGAAATTTTTGATTCCATCAAACATGTTAACATTCATAATGCTATAATTTAATCACAAGACCCTTGGCTTCGCTATAGAACGCAACAATGACATCATAGTGAGGGCACCACAGGATTGTCCGATTGATGTAATTGATGATTTCTTTGAATGAAAGAAGTTCTGGATATATCAGAATATGGTAGAAAAGTGCCTGATAGAAGATGAAATGCTATCTAATAAATAGGGTATTGTGATGTATTTCTGGAGCAAAACTAGTAAGAAATGCCAGTTTAAACAGCTTGTTTTTTCACATCATCTTTCGGTTTGGTAGGCATGTATATAGATAAATTTTATCATCAATAATCGAATCTTTGCTTGAAACTTTTTATGTTGCCTATTAATCCAAGCAAGTTTAGATGCCACTGCCAAACACACAGTTTAATCAGAATATGATGAGTGACAATCCATAACTCTTAATGCCTATGTTAGAAATTATAGAAAAGTGGTTAATGATAGGCAGTGATAATATTCAAAAAATGGAATGATTATTTCTATAGATCTTCATCGATTTTTTTGTGTTGGTTTGGTAAACAAAAATACTTTTATTTACCGTTCACCTAGTAGCAAGTATCAAATCTGATTACTCAAGAAGCAATCAGATATTCTTAATAAGGCAGATTTATGAAGTGTGTTGGACCCAAGAACTTGCTCCCCCCGACGGCTTGCCATACATATTTTCAAGCTATTTTTGTTATCATTGTTAGAATTGTAAAGGGTAGATTCCTTGGAACTTATAGAAAATAAGGGAATGGTTGACTAACCATTTCGTAATTCAACTATTAATAGACCTTGCATCGGATTTTCATATCTGAAGGCATTATACATATCAATCACTTTCGTGAAATCAATAACAATTTCTGCATACTATCTCATATCTATTTGCATTGGATGCCGTTTCTTCAATATATTCGAAACATTTTTCACAGAATGCTAATATATTCTATGTCAATGACAGCTGCGAATAAATATCCCCCTGCTGATCGCACCTCATTCAAATGTGATTTGATGGGTTTTAGAGAAGCACACAGCCTTGCTAAAACACTTGTTAAAAAAATAAAAGATTCTGGATATTTGCCTGACATCATAATTGCGATAGGCAGAGGTGGGTATGTACCTGCTAGATTCGTATGCGATTTTCTTCTTTTTGATGACCTGACAACAATAAAGATTGAACACTACAAAAGGGCAGCAGACATTCAAGAGACGGCAAAGCTCAAGTTTCCCCTCTCTGTTGATATTCATGGTAAAAATATCCTTGTTGTGGATGATGTTACAGATACGGGTAAAACGCTAAGTCTTGCCGTAGAATACCTGAAATGCCTTAAACCGGCAGAGATCAAAACGGCAGTCCTACAGCATAAAATATGTTCGGATTTCGTGCCGGATTATTATGCCAAAAAGATAGTTAAATGGCGATGGATCGTTTACCCATGGGCTGCTTACGAAGATCTCGTAGGGTTTACGGAAAAAATAATTGCTGACAGAACTTTAACCCCCAAGCAAATTTGTAACGAGTTTGATGCCTCCTACAGTATAACTATAAAACAATCGGATCTGATAGAAATACTTGAAGACCTGAATGAGAGGGGATGTATGGAGTGCATTGATGATAAAGAGAATATATTATGGAGAAAAGCCAACTTTTCGAAGTAAATCGTGGATAAATACAGTAGTTCGCGAATTTCAGTTTAAACTCACATAAAAGACATCATACTATACATTTATACGTGGTATAATTTCCTCCGCATGTATTTACAATTGCAAAAGAAAGCCTCTTCTGCTCGATTTATATTAAATTCTACTGAATGCGCCAAAAATGCACTACAACCTTTTTGAGCGATGAAGTTTGCCTACTAATATATCTAATATTAATTATATATATGAGCATTTCAGAGAAAACATATATTAACTAATCGAATGTACATTCTATTGGGGGTTTTAAATATGTGGAGTTATTCAAAGATCGACACCGAAAATCTGAAAGCTATCACTGATCTAGAAAGCAAATTAGGTATAACGTTAATTGCTTTTTCAGATGAGGTGATCAAGTATGTAGACTTAAATGAAGACGCTGCTAAAGAAGTAGAGAATCTTGAAAAGAAACTGGGTCTTTCACTGCTAGCTCTTAAAGCATAATAAAATAGTGGATTGCAATATTTTGCACCCACTACTTTTTTTCAATATCAATGCTTCCTATGTTAAAGAATTACGCTTTTAAAACGAAAAGCTAATTTGATGACCTCTATCTGATAGAGTATTAGTTTCTCTTTTACATCAAGTTAGTAAACTCAGTTAACCGGTTATGTATTAATAAAAACTTAATTATTATCACTTAGTATGAAGAATAGTAATATTAATATAACTAGTGGATAATAGGAAATTTAATGAATACAAAGGAGATCATTGCTGGCTACTGGGACCACAGGAGCAGTTCTTACAAGAACGGGGTGAATGGGTTTGATGAAGAGGAACGATCCCTCTGGAGAACGATCCTCTGCAACCATACAGGTGATAGGACAGGATTGAAGATTCTGGACATCGGGACAGGGGGAGGTTTTCTCGCATTGCTGTTTGCAGAGATGGGACATGAGGTGACAGCCATAGATATCTCAAGATCCATGCTGGAGAAGGCAGGTCAGAATGCAAAGTCACTGGGGCTGGATATCAATCTTTGCCATGGGGATGCAGAGGATCTGCCGTTTGAGGATGATCATTTTGACATCGTTGTGAGCAAATACCTTCTCTGGACACTCCCACATCCCGACAGGACTGTGCAGGAATGGAAACGGGTATTAAAGACAAATGGCAGGATACTTGCCATCGATGGGAATTGGTTTGATTCCCGATTAGATAAACGTATCAAACGCGGTTTTTCCAGGATTATGACACTGCTCGTTGAAAAAGGATATTATTGCCATCTATTCCAGCGATGTTACGGACCTATCCGCAGGCATCTTCCACTGTACCAGGACATAAATCCTCACAACATTTCTGCTCTCTTTGACAGAGCAGGTTTCACGAGCACGACCATAGACCCTCTGAGGGAGGTCCACAAGTATCAAAAGAGTCAGTTGCCACTTTCAAGAAAGTTCATCTATACCAGTTCCGTATTCCTTATTAGGGGGGTAAAAGAGAGTAGATGAACTCTGCATAATTAATGAAGTTACTGCCTTTCAGGTGCAGACGCTGATGATCTGACTGCGAACACAACGGTATTGTTAACCGGGGGTAGAGGGTGGGTTCTGCAGCATTCCTTAAACTCATCGGCTAATTTCGCAGGAAGGTCAACAAGGATGCTCCTGTCCAGTAATCTCCTGAGCCCCTTTTCATAGATCCTGCAGGATATCTTTGTCCCTGCTGGCAGTGCCTTTGCCAGCTGCTCGACGATCTCTTTTTTAGGTTGGGCCTGAGCAGCTATCATGATAAGGTCCACCCTGTCATTTAAAGGCAATTTGAAATGGTTGCCATGGATAATCTTGATGGCATTGGAAAGTCCCAGTTTATCCACCACTTTTCTTGAAAGTTCAACCCTCTGCTCATCCTGTTCGATACCGATTCCCTTCAATCCGTGCTGATGGCACATGAGTATCAGGGTCAAAGGCAAGGGTCCACTTCCAAGGAACACGACCGTATCATTGGCTTTAAGTCCAGCTCCTTGATATTCAGTTCGTACCAGTTGACAATAATTCGGATAAAATGAATAATGTTTCAGTATTTCCCATGGTTCATTGCTTGTGAGCATGGCATTTGCACGTTCGGTCTCAAGTCTCATGGTATGAAGATATCTAAACCTTGTAATAGCATCAAGTACCTGATCGAACCCATATCCATTGAGGATGGCTTCTGCAGCTTCATCGTCCATGGGCAGTGTGATCAGGTCATCCAATCTCTGATAAACGTTTTTAAGATGATCCGAAGTATCCTGAAGTATCTCTTCATCTTCAAGATCCTTGATGGACGAATAGATTTTTAGTATCTCTTCGATTATTGATTCTGATGAATAGGCTGTGATGCTACACACCTCCATATATTAACATGTTAGGGGAGGATATAAAGTATTTAATGGTGATTGTAGCTGTGCAGGAACTTCCGGACCTCCTCATGCGTATGCTCGTGGAGATGGAGATGGATGTGTCCACTGCCGCTTTCTATCGTCCTGGTGAGAAACTCTACAGCCTCATCGATCGACATGGGCAGGGTATCGCAGTCGTACCCGAAACATGTCAGTACCTTGAACATCTTGAATACGTCTGGTGCTTCTAGATGAGTCATTTTCAGAAGTTCTGAATTGGAGAATATCTCCCGCGGGTTTCCCTCACCGACAATCTTTCTGTTCAGCACATAGACGCGGTCTGAGAGGAGCGGGAGGGCGTTCACATCGTGCATGGCGATCACCGTGGTGATCCCGTCCTTATTCAAGTCATTGATTACCTGTATCAGGTCTGCCCTGCTCTTTGGATCAAGGTTGGCTGTTGGTTCGTCCAGAATCAGTATCCGTGGTTCCATGGACAGTACAGCCGCTAGTGCTGCTCTTTTCTTCTGTCCATAGCTCAGGTTGTGCGGAACCCTGTCCTCAAATCCCTCAAGTCCTACACGGGACAGAGCTTTTTTCACTCGATTCTTCACTTCCTCTTCATCCAGTCCCATGTTGATGGGACCGAATGCCACATCATCGAAGATGGTAGGCATGAACAGCTGGTCGTCAGGATCCTGGAACACGATTCCCACCTCTTTAATCCTCTCTTCGACTTTCATATCGCCTAGATTTTTTCCAAAGATCATGACCGTGTTGTCCTGGCTCTTGAGAGTACCGTTGAGGTGAAGGAAAAGGGTGGTCTTTCCGGCACCATTGGGTCCGACTATCACTATCTTTTCCCCTTCATTTATGGTGATGTCAATGTCTTCCAGTGCAGGGGTACCGTCAGGGTATGAATATGTAAGTTCTTTTACGCGAATCGCTTCTTTCATTATAACACCAGGTGGTAGGTATGCATGAGGAGTGCAATGAGGATCATAGACAAGGCTATTGCATAGTCTTTTGTCCGTAGTTCGAAGTTCACTATTGTCCTAGGGTTACCAGTGTAGCCTTTGGATATCATTGAGTGGTAAACACGCTGTGCCCTGTCATAGCTTTTTATTATCAGCATCCCTATCATGTTGCCGAGAACGGATAGTCCATACCTGTTCGCTTTAAGTTTGAATCCTTTTGATTCCATGGCTTTCCACATTCTCTGGAACTCATCTATTATCACGAATATGTATCTGTAAGTGAACATCAACATTTGTATGAGCGTTCCGGGCACCTTGAGCATATAGAGTGCCTTGATCGTGATGTCAAAACGTGTGGTCCCAAGCATTATAAGTGCAAGTGTAACAGCTGAAAGTGCCCTTATTATAACCAGGAAGGAGTACTGGAATCCTTCCAGTGTGATCGTTATGCTGTGATACTGTGCGATGGCCTGTCCGTCAACGGAAAGTGGCATGATAATAAGTAGGGGGAACAGGAACAGGAAAACAACTTTCAGTCGATGTATTACAAATGCTTTTGGAAGTTTTGCTATAATGTATATCAGGCTGGCTATCCCCAGGCCAACAAGGGCTTTTGTAATTGTGTCCAAAAAAACAAAGGAGAATATCATTACCATGAACGTAATGATCTTAGCACGCGGGTCGAAATTATGTATTGGTGAATCAATTGAAGCATACTTGTCTATTTCGGGGTAGTCCAATGTGTTATTCTCCTGTATCGTTTTTTAGTAGTTGTTCTTTATTTCGTTTTGCGCGCTGACAGGTACATTCCAAAACCAGCAAGCCCTACAAGGTACCCAAATCCTGCTACTATTCTTGCTGAGAGTGGGAGTTCAGCTTCTTCGCTGGAGCCTTCAGAACCTGCCACATTGAAAGTGATCTCTTTCTGGTGTCCGCTTTGGGAAACTACTACTCTGTATTCGACGACACCAAGTTTTGGTTCGAAGTAGTATAGTCCTTCCTCATCGGTCACATCTGTGATATAAAGCTCTTCCTCACTGTTCTTTATGGCATAAATGTTGATGTCGGCATTTGGTATGGGGTCTCCGCCTCCATACCATGATCTTATTTGTACCTCAGTGACCTGCTCCTGTGCATAGACGCGGTGTGCGGATGCAGCAGGTGCAATTGCTGTTAAAAGAACACAGGCAAATGCCAGTGCCCATATTATCTTATAATTGGTCATTTTTTATTTCTCCTTGTTGATGGGTAGCAGTTCAGGCCTGACCTTCAGAAGGAATGTGACTACAGATCCTGTCAATATTCCTTCGATTATCATTATCGGTATGTTGGCAGCAGCAGCCGCATAGGCAACCTCTGTGAATTCCTCTCCTGTGGATATGAGCACGATAGCAAGCATTATTGCAGAGAGCATTGTTGCCATTGAACCGCAAATTATTCCAAGTATGGAGGGGTTGATCCCTGTTGAATACCCTTTTTTGAATATCCCGTAGACGATCAGTGCAGGTATGCCCATATTGATAACGTTGATGCCAATACTTGTTATGCCTCCATGCTGGAACAATAGCGCTTGAAGGACAAGACCAATGAAGATTGCAGGGTATGCGAGGGTTCCAAGGACCACTCCAAGAAGTCCGTTGAGGACAAGGTGGACACTGGTGGGCCCAATTGATACATGTATCAGAGATGCCACAAAGAAAGCTCCTGTCATGACAGAGATCTTTGGTATCTCCTCGGCGATGTCTACATCCTTTTTGCCCCACCAGAGGGTTGCAAGGAGCAGAAGGACCGTTATTGCCCAACCTGCAGTTATCACTGCGGGGGATAATACGCCGTCAGATATGTGCATACTTGTTTTCTCCTTTGTAATATTTGTTATGACGAGTTTTGCGTTTTATCTAATTTAATGTGGATGACTGATAATCAAGTATAAAAAAAGATTGAGGGGGAAGTCATCCCCATGATTCATTTTACAATTTTCTTCCTGCGATGAACAATGCTGCAAGAAGTCCGACAACTGCGAACACAGATTCAAATCCGGGTGTGGATGGTGTAGCTTCTGTTTCAGCTTCAGGTTCTTCGGCAACTGCAACTTCTATCTCTTCTGCAGGGAATTCCTCAAGAACCGGAATTATGAACACTCCTCTTACAGGCTGTCCTTCTTCAGGTTCCATGGTAGCACCAACGAACCAGATGCCAGGTTCATCGAGAGTGTACATGAACTCTCCGTCAGCATTGGATTTTGTGAGCCTTGTGAATACCATTGGTGCATCATATGGGTAAAGTTCCTCTGCCTGCTCTACGATCTCAATCCCTGCTTCAAGGTCGTGGTATATCTCGACCTCAACATCAGCGCCTGCCAGTGGTTCGCCATTGTAAAGTGCTTTTCCTGCAAAGACAAATCCTTCCTCCATGCCATACGGGCGCATGTATGGTATGATCTCTGTCTGCTGGTCAACCATTGAATCCCAGCCGAACCACATTTCTTCTCCACAGTGGACGACCGCTTTGGTGTAATCGATCATGTCTTCATCGGCATCTTCATACTTGACTGATACAACAGTGTCACCGTACTGGTCGACTGTGAATGATGCTTTGTATGAGAGGAAAGTTCCCATGTTACCGTCTTCATCCATGCTGTCCAACATGACCTCTTCCGGAATGAGAACTTCGACTGTGCCGTCAGGTTTTGTTACTTTGATCTCGGGCACGCTGGACATGTCAAATGATATATGCTCATAAGGGTGCCCCCACATTGTGTAGATGGTCTTTGTATCTCCAAGTTCTGCAATATAATCTTCCGGAGTGACATCCCATACACTATCTTCACTGTCACTTGGGAATATCATCGTAAAATGTGCACTTGAAAGGCCGGTAAGGCAGATCAGTGCAATAATTAATCCGATAATCATTGTTTTCTTCATGTTTCATCCTCTTTTCGTAAGAATACCACGCATGTTATACACATGAAGTAACACGAACTTTAAATAAGTTATGATTATTTGCCCAATATTTACGAGGATATCAAATTAGCTCATAAATCCTTCCATCTAATTTCAGCAGTTCACTAATAATTAAACCCTCCCATAATAATCCACATTTATCTACAACATTCAACTGTTATCATCGGTTTTAGCTTCCGTCTCACCCATTCCACAACAAAATGGATGAATATATCAAATCTGAACAAGTCACTTTCGATAGTATGAGGACCTCTTTTATCAATTGTAAAATGTTTTCTTTGAAGTGTAACCCACACGTTTTTAAGAAGAAATGAAACCAAAGCATAGAAATATCGAATTGTAGAGGCTTTCTTTTGCGATTGGAAATACATGCGGAGGGAACTTTACCACATATAAATGTATCGCATGATGTCGTTTATATGAGTTTAAACTGAAATTAGCGAACTGCTGAATTTGATAATCTCGATATTAAGGATAGCTTCGAGATAATCTTCAGCTTTCCGCGACAGCATGATCGATATCCTGTTTCACTCTTTGCACATGGTGTTCCGTTCTGTTACGACAAGCCCCCACTTCCTTCTCTGTAAGGGGGTATGTCACCCTGCACGAATAGACCGAATTACTATCCAATGGTTTGCTTACCATCGGACAGCAGGAGCTGTTTTGGGGATCACAAACGGATCTGATATAACCTCTGTGTTCCATCAACTGCAATAAAAATACCAGCTCCCCCTAGGTTATTCCCAGTTTACAGGCTATCCGGCCAAAGGTCGTGTTCCCCTGTGATACGAGGTCCAGTATCTTCCTTGAGATGGTTGGGAATCCGATTATTATGGACGAACTCCTTTTCGATCTTCATTTTCGAAACTGTGCTACTCACAGCATAGCTTTCTTCCTTTCTCGGTAAGGCGATATGTTCTTCCTATTCCAAGATTCGTTCCCGGACAGGCGGACCCCATGCCACAACCTGCGCAACTGGTTGTGTCAGGAGGCGGGCTCATGCAGGAGATCTCTATATCACCCTTACGTTCCATGGTTTCAAGAAGGTCCTTCAACTCTTTCGGGCCCAGGTTAAGCCTTCGGGAAAGTTCCCTGAAGGTTATGTTGTCCTGAGACAGAGTCGTTGCGACCTCCTTTAGCATGTATCGGTAGCCTATCATCATCTGCTCACCTTAAACTTTTGTCATCTCTGTGGTGAACCTGTCCTTCCAGTAGAAGTACCCGATAAGGGACAGGAGCCCGAGATAGATGCCAGGTCTCATGCTGTCAATAATGCGCCATCCTTCGTAGTCCTCGCTCTTTACCGCGTAGAACATAAGGAGGTCTGCCCCCATGACCAGGAGGTAGACTGCCATGAACACCAGTGACATCAGGATGCCGACATAGACGTAGGATACGCCCATGTGCACCCCTGCACTCAGCTCTTTGACCGCGTACAGGAACACAGCTCCGATCACGACAAAGCAGAAACCTCCGAAGAAATCCCCTGGGATCAGCAACGATTCAGCCAGACCGGTCTCGATCCCGAATCCTTCCAGCATCTTCAGGATACCGAATACTACATAGAGTATTCCTGCCACCATTGCAAAGATCATTTTATTTGTATTTGCCATTAATATCACCTCAATTCAAGTTCATAATCCCCATCCTATGGCTGTACCTATGCGGTAGATCAGGAACGCAGCGATCCATGCCAGTGCTGTCCCATAGACCATCATAAAGAGCGTCCATTTCCAGCTACCGGTTTCCTTCTTTACCACACCAACACATGCAATGCATGGCACGTACAGGAGTGTGAATACCATCAGTCCAAGGGCTGTCAGTGGAGTCATAGCTCCTGCTGTTAATATTTCAGCAAGGGCATCTTCGTCCTCCCCGGTGCCGTACAGCACTCCCATGGAACCTATCACGATCTCCTTGGCAATGAATCCAAAGACCAGGGCTACTGCTACTTTCCAGTCAAACCCGAGAGGTGCGACAAGAGGCTCAATTATGTGTCCCAATACACCTATAAGGGAGTCTTCTGTTCCGAGGATCTCCTCGGACGCGAACGCTGCATCCACTCCCGGAGCCGGGATGGCTGACAGCAACCACACAAAGACAACACCAGCCAGGATGATAGTACCTGCCTTTTTCAGGTATATGGAACCTTTTTCCCACATGTGTATCGCGCTTGCTTTAAGCGTAGGGAGCCTGTATGGCGGCAGTTCCATGATAAAGGGAGATGGTTTGCCTTTTACTACTGTGCCGCGTATCAATTTTGCAGAGAGTATGGCAACGATGATACCAAGTATGTATATTCCAAATATTACAGTGCCAGCATTTCTTCCAAAGAACGCTCCTGCCAGCATGAGATATACCGGCAATCGTGCACCGCAGGAAATGAATGGATTCACAAGAATTGTCACCAGTCTCTCCTTTTCATCCTCGATGGTCCGGGTAGCCATGATCGCAGGCACATTACAGCCGAACCCCATCAACAGTGGAATGAACGATCCTCCATTCAGACCGATCTTGTACATGAGCTTATCCATGACGAACGCGGCTCGTGCCATATATCCAGAATCTTCCAGCAACGATATCATTAGGAACAATAGCAGGATATTTGGGAGGAATATCATGACAGAACCTACACCGGCGATGATACCATCGCCCAGCAGGGAGCCAAGCACGGGATTTGTTATGCTCTGTGCAACCACTCCAGCCAGCCAGCCAAAGAACATATCAACGAATTCCATGAGCGGGGTTGCGACCGTGAATGTCACCTCGAACGCTGCCCACATCATGGCTAAGAATATAGGTATTCCAAGATACTTGTTGGTGACCGCCCTGTCGATCATATCCGAGAATGTCACCTCGTTGACACACTTGACGCAGATCTGTGGAAGCACCGTATTGATGGTCTCGTATCGTTTTTCTGCCATGGCTGCTTCATAATCGTCCTTTTTGATCGTGCTGAGCACACTGTTGACCTGGGTAGCCACTGAACTTCCCTCAATCTTTTCCAAGATGTTCTCATCGCCGTCCAGCAACTTCACGCTCAACCATCGCACCGGATACTTGCCTGACAGTGCGCTGTCTTTACCAACAATTCCTTCCAGCTCGATGATCTTTTTCTCGATATCATCACCATAGCTTACCTCGTGTTCGTGGTGTTCACCCTTGTCAACTTCCCTGACGACCTCTTCCAGTAAAGCGTCGATCCCTTCTGCCCTGTTAGCAACTGTCTTTACAACAGGGATCTCCAGGAAATCTTCCATCTTTCGTGTGTCTATTTTATCTCCCCTGGACTCTGCAAGGTCCCACATATTGAGGGCTATGACCACCTTGGAACCAAGTTCCATCAACTGTGTGGTGAGATACAGGTTCCTCTCAAGGTTCGTGGCATCCACGATCTGTACCACCACATCCGGTATCTCTTCCACCACATAGTCCCGTGCCACGACCTCGTCAAGTGAGTATGCCGTGAGACTGTATGTCCCAGGAAGGTCCACAACCTCGATCTCCGTATCCTTGTACGTCCTCTTTCCGGTCTTTTTCTCCACCGTCACCCCTGGCCAGTTCCCCACATGCTGTCTTGCACCTGTGATGGCATTGAACAAGGTGGTCTTTCCAACATTGGGATTACCTGCCAGGGCGATGGTTATTTTTTTCTTTTCCATATCTACCCGCTCCTGATTTCCAACTTCATTTAACAATCTGATACCATTATCTTTGTAGCCAGACCTTTGCCTAGGGCGTATTTGATGCCGTTCACAACGACAACCAAGGCACCCCGCTCAGACCTGTGGACCGTGACAAGACTGCCCTCGCAAAACCCCATCTCGACCAGACGTCGTTTTAGGCCCTGACCCGCGTTGATAGAAACAACTTTTCCCTCTTTTCCTTCAGGCATCATGGTCAGAGGTAGAACATGAGGCATGGCAGTTCACGCTCCCAGAGGCTGGACCACGATAAGTTCAGCTTCGGCTTTTCTCAGGGATAGGTTGTAGCCTTTGACAAGGAACTCCAGAGGATCTCCCATAGGGGCTTTCCTTATCACCTCGATCTCGGCTCCCGGCACCATTCCCATGTCAAGGATCCTTCTTCTGGCAGAGCCTCTGCCAGTTATCTGTATTACTTTTGCTTTGCTGCCCGGTTCGAGCAGGTTAAGCGTAGTTTCGGTCATTTAGATCAAACTCCTTTTTTTGTTAATACAATACAATGTTTGTATGCCAAAAAGGTATAGGCATATATAAAAGTTTCGAGGGCCCCACACATCTGGTAGGGATGTGTGCAGATCAGCCATGGATCTGTATTTTTGTATTCCAGCAGCAGACCAACGCTATGTTTATATACGACCGCCACCAAGTTCCAAACATATTTTGGCAAACCAAAACAGGTTGATCAGGTATGGCGACAGAAAGAACTGAAGATTATTTGAAAATGCTGGATTCAATTATAAAGAAAAAAGGGTATGCAAGGGTGAAGGACGTTTCTGAGATCATGGGACTGAACCCCTCCAGTGTCACAGGGATGTTCAAGAAACTGAACAGGGAAGGTTACATCAATTACGAAAAATACGGTGCCGTCACCCTGACCCCCAAAGGAGAGGAGATCGCCAAGGCAACCGAGGATAAATACGATGTCCTGCAGGAATTCCTCCAGATACTGGGAGTAGATGCCAAAACAGCCGATGAGGACGCATGCAGGATAGAGCACGGTCTCACCCACGAGACCCTGGACGTGTTCACGAAGTTCGTTGAGTTCATCAATAAGAAAGAGGAGTTGCCGCTGTGGTTAGAGCATTTCAGGTATTTCTATAATACCGGGGAATACGTTGAATGCACTCCTGCAACACAGGATGGCTGTCCTGTGCATGGGAAAAAGAAGACCAGCGAATGAACGGGATGGCGCTGCTGGACACAAACCTTGCTACTGTTGATGGAATTGTTATATGTTTGGCAAATTATTACCCATTGCTAGGGTGGGATGGGCACCAGAAAGATTCAGACCATAATATACTTATGGTCTTTCGTACTTCCTGGCCCATAGCTCACAGGGATCATCCCGATGTCCCATTACCACTTTCAAGCACGTAGATAACTCTTCCGTCCGCAAGCTGATATGCTGTACCCAGTGCCTCGCCGCTACCGCCACCAATCACATCCGTCATGTTCATGACCTCGATCTCCTGCCCATCCTTGACTATGATCTTCATATCCGGCTCACCCGGATTCTTCACAATGGTAATGTCCTCAGTAGGACTTAGTAGCTCAGGAAGCTGGTATGACATCACCAGAGCCACCAGTAATGCCACCGAGAACACCATTGCCACATCGAACAGGTTCGCAACACCTGTCAGAGGGTTCTGGTCTTCTTCCTCATAGAGGATACCGGTCCTGTGATATCGTTTTCCCCTCATTGATCAGCCCCATGGAATCCACAAGATAATCTATATCTGCCATATCCTGCCAGTACCATCTCTTCCTGACCAATGTAAGTACTACCCCACGATACCTGCAAAAAGGCCAAGCACTGTTGTGGCAAAGGCGATCGTAAGATTGTTGGCAAGCTGGAGAATGTCACCCTGTGCAAGGCCGATGAGTGCGGGACCTAATGGAATTAAAGTTCCCATCAATCCGAGCATAGGGGCTAACGTAGACAGTATCTTTGTTTGCTCCAGGCGTTTTGTCATTCTCACTTCATATTCTTCGGACAACCACTCGATGGACAATTTCCCATTCTGCTCCAGGTAGTCTGCTGCATCACGTGCAAAAGATGTGACAAGCTGGTTCTGGTCAAGTTTAAGAAGATGTGCTGCGGCATCATCATGGGAGGAATTGTTGACATTCTCCTGAACGTTTCTGCCTATCTGTTCCAGTTCTTTGACATTTCGATGACGTTTCGCATATTCCGAAATGAACTCACCGATCAGAACAAGGGACATTATCACTGACAGGAGGAGCAATATCACCACAGGGTACAGCAGTGAAGATGAGAGCGTGTACATCATCTGGAACAATGAAGAATCCATGCTCATTTCAGTCACTCCTTATGTGATGTATAACAGATTGATAGAGGAAGCCACACAGAGGAATGCTCAATCATCTGAATCCAGTACCCGTAGTAGTAGTAGTAGTAGTAGTGGATCTACTGCATCTGCTTCGATTGTCGAATCCGCAAGCAACCAGACAATGGTAAATGATGGAGGGTATGGAACTACGACCGATCAGGCAACAGGTGCTGCACAAGACAACTACGTTGAAGGGTATGAAATGACAAAAGAATCCACAACAAGTGATTCAGCCTCGTCGTCTACATCCTTCTCCGGTGCTGATATTTTAGGCAGCGTGTTGGTCATATTGGCCGTTTCTGTCATATTTATCGGTTTCAGGAGACGAAGGATCTAATATCAATTAGCAGCACTTCGATAATGCTGTCGAAGTGTATTTTTCTTTTTTTGTTTTGGTTATCGATTCTCAATACTTGGTTATATGCATGCCATAAACAGTATAAAGGGGATTTTGAGCTTTTGACGTTTTTACTTATAGCCGATGTTTGAATTAACAATTTCTAATGTGCATGGGGCGGCTGCTTCAGTCATTCTGGTAAATATATTATCAGCGTTATTTCTTATTCACTTCCCCGAAAAGAACCACTTGTATGTACCCCATGAAACTCCCCAAATCTCCCACCTCACTATCTCACAGCAACTGCTTAAATGATGGGAGTTTGGTTTTTGGTGGTATCAACTGAATATTGTTTAGCGTCTATGAAGCAGCAGTTTTTATAGTTTTATTGATCGCTTAGTATCTTTTGCAGCAGGGGATGGTGCCAGACTTTCAAGAGACTTTATCAATGCGGTAGCCATGGGATGCTTGCTGCCCGTAGATTATTGGAATCTGAGTGAAGATTTAGTGATTTTTCCATTGGTGAAGTTAGGGATATAGAACAGTCCCTTGTGGTTGGGACTGGAAAGGATTTGTTTCTTATCGTGGGATGTTCCCATCCAGGAATATTCTGAGAGCAGCATTGGAAAATCTAGGTATGATCAAACCAAAAGAGACAAAGAATTGGTGGTTCTTATGAAATTGCTACTTCTAAAGGTTATGGGATCAATATACATGTTCATGGTGCTAAACTACATATTAAGGATGGCAGATTCACAGCTTCCGGTACGGTGAGTTTGTAATATTTTACCCATACATCCTTAAGGCTGATCACTTCTGCCATTCTATCCCTCATTCTTTTGTAATGCCCTGTGAAAATGCTTCGGTGATAGTGTCAAGATTGTGTATGTAATCTTTTGCGAGTGGATCCACAGTTACCACTTCACCACCAATTGCAGATGCAATCGCTTCAGCGCTCTGTTTACTGAACTGTGCCTGTACGAAGATCACGTTGATATTTTTCTCTTCAGCTTCATCGATAAGCCTTTGCATATCCTTTGGGCTTGGTTCCTTTCCTTCCTCCTCGATAGTTATCATATCGAGTCCGTATTCAGTTGCAAAATAGCTCCAGGAAGGATGGTATGTCATGAAACTGCCGCCTTCTTCGCCAAGAATGCCTCGAATTCTGGCATCAGCTTCGTCCAGTTCTTTCAGGTATGCCTCTTTGTTCTGTAAGTAGAGTTCGCTGTTATCCGGGTCGATCTCGATAAGTCCGAGGCATGTGTTCTCGACCATGATCTTAGCATTCACTGGTGATGTCCAGATGTGAGGATCGACTCCTCCATGATCATGTCCCTCTTCTTCACCTTCATGCTCTTCTTCATGCATTTCCATTATCGTAATTCCTTCTGAGCAATCCACTATCAGCATGTCTTCGTTTACAGTCTCTATCTTCTCAAGCCAGACGTTCTCAAAAGGTAATCCGGATCCTACTGTAAAATATGCTTTTGCATCTGCCACATCCCTCAGTTGACCGGAGGTTGGTTCATAGGTAGCAGGACTTGCTCCGGGTGGTATCAGGACAACGATACTAACGCTGTCACCAGCTATCTTTTCTACAAATTCCTGTTGTGGCAGTATGCTTACCGCAACAACGATACTTTCGTCCTGATGGCTGGTATTCTCCTCCGTCTGATCAATGCAACCGGATATGAAAACTGCTATCAATAAAGTGAAGAGGGTCAATGTGAATTTAATATTTTTATTCATTCTAATTCTCCTTTAACATTTTTCAGTTTCTGCTTTCTTTCTTTTTGTATCTAATTTTGGCATCGTACCAAAAAAATCAATTTTCTTTTTATATTGTATTAGTTAATACCATATTATTTATATAAATTCCACCTCTAAAACCAATTGTTTACATATTTTATTTAATAATTTTGCCATACCCCAAATTTAATAGTTATAACTGTTTTTGATATTGTAAGTCGTTTTTCTTAGAAGCGTATGTTATTTTTGAGATGCGGTTTTCATAGTTTCACGCTTATTTTCCGGAACATTAAAGATCCAAATGGAGCCGGGACAATCTGATTAATTATTTATAAAAATATTAATCCTGTTAAAATGAAATCTGCACAAAAATGAAAAAAGGGCTCTGTAGAAAACCTATCAAGATCAACATATATAGACTGGAATTAGGATTATATTCCAACGCCATGTAACACATTCAATAATCTTTTAAAATTGGATTAATGTCCAAATATTGAGGATTTCTACAGAGCCGATTTTACACTGATGTTATTATTAGCAATAATATTTCAAAATCAATGAATTTTATTATTAATAGTAATATTTTGAATGCTTGAAATTTACTATCTTTCTTTGAATTTGTGATAGATCTGTGGAATTCAAGATATTCACATAATTTGAAAAATAGTTGATCTCAAAAAACTTCTCCATGATATAATATGATATGTTTGTGTATCTTTGCATATCATTCAAATTTTTATTAGTATAGCCGCAAAATATATTAACTACTGTAGCAATGAACAGCAAATTGTTGATATGCTCTCTTCAAAATATTCTGTGGCATGTATGAAATATGTAGCAGGTCAAAATGGTTATAAGTGAAAAAATTCTGAATGACACCGCGATCGACGAATCTTGTAAAATTCCAGCTGAATCTCTTATGAATCCTAATATCTTAACTTCTATTTTTGATCATATCCCATTAACTATGATCCTTATCAATAAGGACGGTAGAGTTGAAAACATCAATCGAGCTGCTTCCATTAAATTAGGAATGAAAAAAATGGATAGTATTGGTCTTCTTGGTGGTGAACTGTTTGGATGCATGAACTCATTAAAAGATGAAGGGTGTGGAAAAAACAGAGAATGCTCAGAATGTACTGTGCGAAACTCTGTAATGCACACTTTTGAGACCGGTGAGAACATTTACAAAAAGGAAAGCGAATTAGAAATAATGATCAATGACCGGTCTGCAACACTTCATCTTTTGATTTCAACGATCTCGATAAAACAAGACAATGAATCAATGGTTTTGCTCATTGCAGATGATATTACAGAACAGAAGCTTGCTGAAAAAAAAGTGCTAGAAGCTTCTATAAAAGCTATTCAACAGTATGCAGATATCTTCGAGAATGTACGAATAGGGCTTTATGTCTATCATTTAGAGAACTTAGATGATGATAGAACTCTAAGGCTGATAGCTGCAAATCCAGCAGCTTCTGATTTTACAGGTATTCCTAATGAAGTTATCCTTGGAAATACTTTAGATGAGAATTTTCCAGGTCTCAGAGAAAAGGATATTCCACAGACTTATGCCGAAGTTGTTCGGACTGGTCAGTCCAGGGTCTTGGAAGATATTTACTATGGCGATGAACGAGTTCTTGAGAATACATTTTCAGTCAAGGTATTTCCCTTACCAAATAATTGTGTAGGGATAGCATTCGATAATATTACCGAGCGCAAGAAAGCAGAAGAAGCAATGCTACAAGCAAAACTTACTGCCGAAGATGCAAATCGTACCAAGAGCGAATTCATCTCAAATATGAGCCATGAACTTCGAACTCCTCTTACTTCGATCATTGGTTTCTCGGATCTACTTATTAGTGAGAACTTTGGTACCTTAAATGAATCTCAGAAGAAATACACATCTAATGTTCTTAGAAGTGGAAAGCATCTTTTGGAGCTAATCAATGCTCTTTTGGATTTCTCAAAGATCGAAGCTGGTAAGATGGAGCTTATCCTTGAAGAGTTTGCTATTCAAGATGCCATCAATGAAATAAAAGAGACAATGATGCCTCTTGCAATGAAGAAAGAGATTGAACTAAACTATAGCATTAATGTTAAAGATCCTATTATTGTGGCAGATTCAGTAAAATTCAAACAGATACTTTACAACCTCGTGAGCAATGCCATTAAATTCACTGATCAAGGAGGATCTGTGACAATGGGAATTAATACAACTGATGAGATAATTTCTGTTTTAGTGAAGGACAGTGGTATCGGTATTTCATCAGAGAATCAGGATAAACTGTTCAACCCGTTCTATCAGGTGGATTCTTCAAATGCTAGAGAGTATGAGGGCACCGGTCTTGGCCTTGCACTTGTCGAGAAGTTTGTTGAAATGCACGGTGGGAAAATCAGGGTTGATAGTGAAGTTGGAAAAGGAAGTACGTTCACATTTAGAATTCCAATAGCTTTTGAAAACAAATCCTTTTGATTTATTTTATCTCGAATGTAACTGCTTTAGTAGACAGCATTTGTATTTTGTTAGTCCCTAATCAAAGGGACTCCCTCCTTTTCATTCTCCCAACCAATGCTGCATCAACTGCCTTGGCAATACCATCATCAATGAGAGTCTCCAGCACACGATTATTGAAAGTAAATAGCTTATCACTCTTGGCAATACCAGCTATCTTGCATCTTCCAGACCCCTAGTTAAGTAGACAACACCGAATCTGATTCCTATTTCATAATGATGATTATTATAACATTTGAAGTATATTCGATAAGTTAATATGCTATTAATCTATTATTATATATTACGAACTATGTGTGATTCACAACTCCGGTGGTACGGTGTGAAACACGAACACTGTGGTGGTGGTGGTTCTACTTCATAACTAATTGGGAGTGGGGATGTCATTCCTCCTTCATCCCCTCTGTTTTTGAGAACTTCAATTTCAGTCATAGATAAATTATGGACGCTTCTTCAGGCATTAATATTTCTATTTCATATCAATTTTAGAGAAAGCTATCAATTACTTTCCTTATCCCTTAGTATTTAAGCTAAAATTCCCCTTCTCTAACTCTGTCCTTCAGTTGTTTCAACGTACTCCTGTGTTCAATCCCCATTTCCCAAACATCATCAAGAGTCAGACAAAGCAACCATTCATTAAATTTCTCAATATTCAAGTATGATTCAACCCTATTCCCTTCAAGCTCCTGCATATCAATATTGTTTGCTTCCTTGCCAATGCAAACAATTGAATCAGCATGAACATGCTTCCTGTCAAGAATTCCAATATCGCTATCGAACTTATGCTCAAGATGATCCACATACTGTATTATTGTCCTACCTAATGGTTTGAAATAATGAGATCCTTGTTTAATCTCACCTGTTGCATAATCAATAAATAGTTCATAAACAACCGTTTGAGGCTTATTTGAAAAAGGCATTAGAGATTGATTGCTTTACCAAACTCCTCATGGGTCATAACACCCTTATCCACCAATATATCAACCAAAGCGGTTAATGTATCATCAAGAATGTCAAGGTGTTTCTTTGATACTCTTTCACCTTCCTGAGTAGAAGGTCATTACCTTTCACCTCAAGCAATAGTAAGTTATTTATAAAGTGTAATGATAATTTAAAAGGGGGTTTATCTATGAAGCGGAGTTGCTATCGCAGTGGGTTCCTTGTTCGATGGTATTCCTGAGGCGATAATTGTGGGTGTTAGCTTACTAGGCGGTATCACAATAAACTGGGTTATGATCCTGGGATTTTTTATCTCCAATATTCCCCAGGGCCTTTCAAGTGCAGAAGGGATGAAAGGGGCTGGACGATCCACAGCCTATATTTTGATGGTTTGGTCTGGGATTGTACTATTATCAGGTCTTGCTGCTCTATTCGGTTATTCAGTTCTAGGCCTCTTCTCTCCTAAGGTCGTAGCAATTGTAACTGCTATGGCCGCAGGCGGGGTTTTATCCATGCTTTCAGAGACAATGATCCCGGAGGCATTTGAAAAAGCCCAGAACTTCATAGGTCTCATCGCTGTTGCCGGTTTTCTTGCCTTTTTCATACTCGTGAACTATTAATGTATCTATCCCAATCTAAGTGAGAACTACTGGGCAAACACAGATGATGCAGGTCTTAGCCAGACCTGCACAGATATTTCCAGAAAACATGATCGAGTTATAGAATCTGATACAAATCCAGATTTAGTAATGATATATAACTATAAAGACCGAAATGAGAATTTTTGTATAGAATGTAAATATAGATCAGACTTATATCAAGACAAAATCAGGGTCCTTAAGCCACTAATATTTACATTTCATTCAATATTATAAATTAGAAATTGGCATAAGTGTTGATAAATACTCAAATATTTCACAAATTTCACTCTTTCTTCTTACCACAACTATGGCAATATCCTCTATGCACACAAATAGTGCCTCCACATTCAGGACATTTCCATTTTACCTTTTCACTTGCCACAAATTCTTTTAAACCAAATTTTTTGATATTTTCGAGATTTTCGATCATGCTCATATTGTATTTGGTTTGATACCTTTCATCTAAGTGTTTCAATCTACTGCAAGGGAACTTTTCACACTCAAAACAGAATTGTGCCCTGCCATTTTCAAAAGTAGGACAGTGCTTTATCTGTTTGCATTTGGATCTAGTAACATCTAATCCTCTACAACCAGGGCACTTATTTTTATCTCTCAGGTAAGCTATACAAATGCCACAGTTCATCCCACACGGAGCAATAAGTGAGAGATCATTCGAGTTTTCCATAGCATATAATCTCTTATTTCTTATTATTTAAAGCAATTCATTTTGGTATAAACTCCACTCCACATCTCTAACCTCGTCTTCATATGAGCATTGAGAGTAAATGGCCTATCACTCCTGACATTCTGCTCCATCTAATGCAAAGTGCCCTTAGAGAAACCCATTCTTTTCATTTCGATCCAGAGACCACAACAGGCATATGCATCCTCCATTATTATTCATGATGGATGGGAACTATTAACCTATGGTTTCATTATCTCTTCCTTATTTGGTTCCATGAACATCCATATCAATAGGCTTAATTTTTGCCTGGTAGAGTTTATTCTATGGTTCCAGAGCTGAGTTCAATTGATCTGAAACTAGGTCAGGTCATGTAAAATATATAATGGATAATAGTTAGGAATGAATAGAACATGTCTGATAAATTTGACGTTAAGCTGGACAGTAAAAGTTATTTACCCGATCCAT
>Ga0255368_10044_pt1 | contig 25973 bp, 27 predicted proteins | sample ANMaggSeSYBR01E6_FD_182094 | JGI IMG/M metagenome (GOLD analysis project Ga0255368, IMG submission 182094) | Sediment cell enrichment communities from methane seep in Santa Monica Basin, California, United Staets - ANME aggregate JGI... | ecosystem: Environmental > Aquatic > Marine > Cold seeps >...
AAAATCAAAGACGAGCGGCGGTATAATTTCAGACAGCTTGGATGAAAACAAAATAAGAGACCGGGAATTGCTGTTCGATATGCAACACTGGCACCGTCCGGGCACAACACTCAACCGTGGAAATTTTCGATCAAGAAAGATTGCATCAGAATCTTTCCGGATTTCACCCGAAGCCTGCCAGTGGTTGATCCGGACAAACGTGAATTGTATATCAGCCTCGGCTGTGCACTGGAAAACCTCGTGATCGCCGCTAAATATGCAGGTTATGATCCGAAAGTTGAATATTTTCCAGCAGGTAAACCTGACGAATGTCTTTTAGTCACGCTGAAGCATAGCAATGTAACCGGAGATAACAATCTATTCCAGGCTATTCCCAAACGGCATACCAATCGGCGTGAATATAATAAACAGCAGATCCCCGCAGCAGACCTGAAGAAGATAGGATCAGTACCAACAGAAAATGGAGTTACTTGCCTGATGCTGACTGAACCAGATGACGACATTGAGCAGATCATTGATCTTGTCAGGGAAGGCAACAGGATACAGATGAATGACAATGCCTTCATGGATGAAATCGTTTCATGGATCCGTTTCAGTGATTCGGAGGCGGAGAAGCATCTTGATGGCCTGACATCACGAGCCATGGGAAGTCCTTCTGTACCGGGCTGGCTTGGACGAATGTTTATGAGGATTTTCGTAAGTGCTAAAAGCCAGTCAAAAACAGATGAGAAGAACATACGAAGTTCCTCTGCACTGATGGTTATTATCTCAGAAAAGAATGATAAAAGATCATGGGTCGATGTAGGACGAAGCTTTGAACGAATTGCATTGACCTTAACTACATTGAACATCGAGAACGCGCATCTCAACCAGCCATGTGAAGTGCCGCAGCTTAAAACGCAGTTACAACAACATATTGCACTTGGCAGTGCTCATCCGCAACTGTTATTGCGACTTGGTTATGCTGAGCCGCTTTCATGCTCGCCGAGGCGACCGCATCAACATGTTTTGACCTGAAAAGTTCTGCGTAAGTACATCCTAACAAATAAAGGGTGAAAAAATGAATACGTACTCCCCGAAAATATGTGTGATCATAGGGGTTGTTGCATTTGCCTCAATCACAACTTTGATAATGGGGGATAAAATGATGAAATCAGAATTTGACAAAGATATTGAAAAACTGTTTGCAGATTCAGAAAACATTTCCGGCAATGTTTACACTTCAAACCAGATCAAAGACCTCCCAATACCGGTTCAAAGGTATTTCAATTATACATTAAAGGAAAATCAGGCATACGTGAGTTATGCCAGATTACAGCATAGTGGAGATTTTAAAGCAAGCAAAAATTGGGCATCTATTGAAGGAGAAGAGTATTTTGCAATGCAAAAGCCAGGATTTGTCTGGTTGGGTAAAGTCCCGTTTTTTTCGGCAAAAGATGTCTATATCGATGGCACGGGAAATCTTAAAGTCAAATTATTATCCCTCATAAAAATTGTTGATGCAAAGGGAAGTGAAACTGATCAGGGTGAACTTCTCAGATGGTTAGGTGAAGCCCCTTTGTTTCCTACGGCACTATTACCTTCAGAGAATTTACAATGGGAACCAATAGATAATAATTCTGCGAAAGTGATCTTTACTGATAAAAACCAGACAATTGAAGGTGTTTTCTGTTTTAATGAAGAAGGACAGATCACTCAATTCAAAACAAAAAGATACAAAGATAATACCCTGGAGAATTTTACACGTTATTGTGGCGACTACAGAACTGTTGATGGCATGAAAGTACCTTTCTACTTAGAAGCTATCTGGAATCTTGAATCAGGTGATTTAAGTTATGCAAAATTCAAAATAGATAGAATTGAATACAACATTCCCTCTAAATTTTGATACCCTGGCTCTGGATTTGCCTGTCACCGACGCCTGCTCTTCCCTGCGGTGTGGTCGTATTATTGTGGTATCGATATATTGAGTTTCCAAATGAATGCAGATCATTTATTGCCCGCTTTCAACACCTTCGAGTTCGTCCTCACATCCTGCTTCATGGCTTCCACCACATCAAGGTCGACCTGTCCGTTTTGGTAGGCAGCCAGGAAACCGTCTTTATTCAGCAGTATGACGTCACCACCACATAATTTATCGAACCTTTCACAGGTCATATCAATTACTGAATCGACTACCTTGTCAGTATGCTTTGATGTGAAATAGAAATCCTCTGATAATATCAGGTCTATATAATTATAGAGGCTGGAAGTGAGTATACTGCAATCATTGTGTACATCCCTGGGTGCTGTGCCATGTTCCTGCGCCATGGACACTGTGCACTCCCGGGTCATGCTACCTTGCAGAAAGTTACGGTCGCTATCCAGAAGACTGGCCCTTGCTTTTCTACACCTGGCAAGACCCCTGGTGTATTTTTGTTTGGATATCCTGCCCGCATAATACAGGTCATCCATTTCACTTTGGATCGTACGGGAAATATAACATGACACCCGGCCCCTGTGCAGTATCTTGATAATTTTATCCACGTCAGGCAAGTCGTTCAACAAAAACGACGTGTCGAATAGTACACTTTCAATGGGTCTGTGGGGCATGAGATATGATATATATTGAAACAGTATAAAGGTGGCTGTCGGTCTCTTTGATGTTCAGCCCCCGATTGCGAGCATTCTTTTAAGCGCGAAATAAGATGCAATTCCACTTAATGAATATGCCAGCACTATTGCAGCAAATATACCTGTCAGACCGAACAGGTATGACCCTACATAAGCCAGTGGGATAAACAGGCCGAACATCTGTATCACCATGAGAACTGCTGCAGGAATCGGTTTATTCAAGACATTCAAGATCATGGTCGATATTAGGAAAACACCAAATAAAGCATATCCTATAGGGACGACCCACAGATATAGCATAATTATTGATATGACCTGTGGGTCGTCATTGAACAATGAGGCAATTGGCCGGGCTGCTAACGCAAGCGTGGTGAACATTGCCACACCCCAGGCAAGTGAAAAAACATTACTGTATTTGACACCCTGGTTCACCCTATCGAACCGGCGGGCACCCCAGTTCTGGCCGACAAACGGCCCTATAATCGTTGACAGGGCAAAGACCACGGCCATGGCAAAGAATTCTATGCGGATACCTACACCAAAGGCAGCCACTGCTTCATGACCGTAGGATGCCACTAAGGCGTAGATAATACCCATGGCAACGGGAGAGAGCAATCTGGTCCCGGCAACGGGCAGTCCGATGTACAGGATGCTCTTCCATGAATCGATTAGTTCTTTTGTGGCAGGCAGTTCAAATGTCATCATCCTGTCACGATAACAAAGCACCCAGAGAGCGACAACCAGCGTAATGGCTCTTGAAACAACAGTAGCAATGGCTGCCCCTGTGAGTCCTAGCATGGGGAAGGGACCTATCCCAAATATCAACAGGGGGTCAAGTATGATATTTACAACCACAGCCACGAGCATTATGGCGCTGGGGGTTTTGGTATCGCCTGTTGCGCGGATTGCATTATTCCCTACCATGGGGATTATGACAAAGAGCACACCGGGATACCAGATGACCATGTATTCTCTTATCAGGGGTATTATCTCGGGCTCTGCACCGAGGAGCCTGAACAGGGGCTCGATGGTCAGCATCCCGAAGGCTACAAAGAATGCGACCAGAAGGAACGATAGGATAAGACTGTCTGTTGTGAGCCGCTGTACTTTATGATGGTCACCCCTGCCGATGGCTTGTGAGATGACGGCTGAAGCTCCGGTTCCTATTCCCATTGCCAGGCTGACGATTACCATTATTATTGGAAAGGTAAAACTCAGTGCTGCCAGTTCCTGTGTGCCCAATTGACCGACAAAAAAGGTGTCTACAAGGTTGAATGCTACCATGCCTACCATCCCGATTATCATGGGTATGGTCAGGTTGAAAAGGGTTTTTGCGACTGGTCCTTCAGTAAGTCTGGGCTTTTTGGTGGTGGTTGTCAAGTGTTCTCTGGGTGGTTATGGAGGGGAAGGGTAATAATGGTATTCGGGGAAATGACTGGGGGTTTGTTGCTTTATTGAGGATGAATCGGGATTATTATCGCTAACCTCGGATTGGAAAATCCGAGGCATCCCGGCGCGGGTGCATGTGGATTTTCATCGTTTTTTATTTTTTTGGATTTTATCGGTAAGAATGGGTACGAAAATTATGAGAGTGGCTGCTTTTAGTATTGCTGCTTGTTATATGAGTCTCGAAGAGGGCGAACGGGTGAAACGAGCGAAGCATTCCGAACCCCGCCATTTATTGTTTTGTTTTGAATTTATCGTAAGAATAAACTATCAAACATGAGATGAAGTACCACCATAAAAGATTTAACAGGAATATTATATTTATTGTTAAAGCCGACATTGAGAATGGGCTCATATCAAATGCGCTGTGGATGCTAACTACAACAAAAAATGGAGCTTTTAAGATATAATCGATAATAGTATCTGGCACTTCCACTACAGTACCTATTGGAATATCACCCCCCCAACTGGCAATAATGATTGGTTTCAAAAAGATGAATACAATATAAAAAATATATATAGCTACAGATATTAAATATTTTTTCCAGTCTGGTTTAAAAAATTCTTTCCAATTCATACTAATTGTTTATTTTAGTTATTTGTGTAGTTGTTGTCTTGGCGGCGGTCGGAATGTCATATAACTCGTTGATATCCGAACTTATGTTCGTCTATACCATCTTAAAAATAAGAGTATAAATAAACTTTGTTTCTCACCATGTCCTTTTTTGTAGCCTTATCCGTGCCCCAATTTAGGCGCCACGACTGTTATTCTGGTTCAAGCTATTCCAAGCTACTCGAAAGTCCAGGTTTGGAATATACCTTATTTTAATAATTTAATTACCCACATTAAAACAAACAATCCTTCTTCCACCCACCCAACCATCCCGTCATTTAACCTTAAGTACCATTAATACAATGATTACTACCCAAAAAGTGGTTAAGTATAAATACTTACAACCTAATTTATAACTAATAATTGGAGGTGAAATCACATGTCTAAACTTGAAAGTTTCTTGAATCTACATACAAAATCGACCAGCGAGACTTACAATGCAGGTATTGTCAGATTCATGGAAGTAACGTATAATGTGAAACGTGCAGGTAAGCGAACTACAAATGAAGAACGAAAGCATTTACATAAATTGGCAGATCAGTATCTATCTGAGAAAAGGGACTACAATGAAGACCTAATGAATTTTGCAGTTTCATTACGGGATAGTCCACCAAAGACTGCAAGAACATATTTTATAGCTGTTAAAGAATACATTGAACATCATGGTATTGAATTTACAACAAGAGAACTGAAAAATATAAAATCTAAATTACCTAAAGGCAGTAGAGCACGTACTGTTGAAATGGATATGGACAGTGCTATTATACGCAAACTGATGGAACACATGAACGTTAATGGTAAAGCATTAATTCTTACCCTTGCCAGTAGTGGAATGCGTATTGGTGAAGCTTTACAAATAGATCTTGATGACATAAATCTTGAGGATAATCCTCCCACTATTATTATTCGTGGTGAAAATACTAAAAGTGGTGATAATCGAATTACTTTCATCAACAAAGAAGCAAAGCAAACACTTGAAGAATGGTTAAAAGTACGTGACAAATATTTAAAGTCGTCTTTGAACAAGAATAAGGGTTTAGTCAATAAGGGTATTGGCAATCTCAAAGATGAAAATGATAGTAGGCTATTCCCGTTCAGTTATGACAATGTTAAAGAAATATGGGATAATGTATTGAAAAAAACTGGATATGATAAGGTTGATAAAAGCACAGGTCGGAAACAATTAAGAATACATCAATTACGTAAATTTTTCAGATCACAACTTGCATTAGGTTGTCCAGTTGATATTGTTGAGAATTTAATGGGACACGAAGGGTATCTGACAGATGCATATCGAAGATACACTAATAAACAGATGGGTGAGTATTATCTCAAATATGAACATTTATTGTATATCTCAATGCCAGAGGATATACTGAAACTCAAGTCTGAATTTACTGATGAGCTTAATAATACCAAAGATGCGCTTTGCCATAACAGATCACAAGTTGAGGTTCTAATTGCTGAAAATAGGACACTCAAAGAACGACTGTCAGTAATGGAAGATGATAGTGGCAAATTCGAATATATTTTACAATGTCTCATTTCAGGTAAACAACCTGAAAAATTAAAACTTGTAAATGGTAAACTGGTGTTTGCTGATGAATAGCATTTACGCCTTATTTGAAGCCAATTCTATGCTATTTATGGGGTTTATGGTAATATAACATACTACGGTTAGAAAATGCTTTAAATTGGCTTTAAATTGCTAGTTTTGGTCTGAAAAATTACAGTCATTTATTGACACAAATATAAAGGAGTTGAAAATATGAAAAATAGAATCAATAATTAATGAAGAATGAATGTGGAACATGGTAATAATTAATCTTAATAGCACAAACTTGTTGTGCCACAATCTTAAAATATGAGAATATTATGTCAAAGAAAGTAAAAATAGAATCAGAAAATATTTTATTGTTCGAAATAAAAAGTGTTTCAGTCAGAAAAATTCCAAGAAATTTCATTGTAAAAAATAAGAACCGTGAATCTTATCATTCAAGTTTCGAATCAGCTTTGAATAAAGTATCTTCAATATTGTTAGTTAAGAAGATCAGTAGATCGGATAGTCTTGATTTAGAAACTTTAATTGATCTAGTAAGAAAACACAACAAGTTTTTTGAAACTTTCGTACGTAACAAATTAAATGAATTAGAAATGAATGAGGCATAAACGAAGGAGAGATGTAAAATGTTCGGAAACAATAAACAATCAAAGTAAGAGAAACAACACGAAGTACAGCAACAACAACTTATAAGTAAAGCAAATCAAATGCCAGTGAACGGGCTTCAAAACAGTCCTCAGGGCAATCAAAGTAGTAAGGTATTGGTTGCTAATCCAAATGAAATAACAGATGATTAGCTGTTAAGCCTTGTTTGAAGCCATTTCAAAGCCATTTGAACGCTCCTCACTGTATTTTTAGATTATAATTGGTACTAAAACCCCTTTACGGCAAATTCAACATTAGAATAATAAAATTACAGTCATTAAAGTGACAGATAAAAAATAAAGGAGTTGAATAAATTGGTAAATCGAATAGTAATCAGTGACGAGGCATATCAATATCTGAAAAATATACAATGTGAACATAAAAAGAGAACGTGGAAGCACTTAGAATACGCTGACATTGTTGATGAGATTATTGAAAAGTCAAAACAGTTTGACACTATCAAAGATACACAGATCCATGTCAGAAAACGAAACTTAAAGCCAGCAGTTGAAAAATTTAAATAACAGTGAATCGAAAAACAAAAAATATGAAGGAGATGTTAAAAAATGTTCGGAAATAAAAATAGTAGACAACAGCAGCAACATGAAGAAAATCAAAAACAACTTATTCAGCAAGCACAAAACCCTAATCTGGTTCAATACCAAAAACAAGATAGTAAAAGAATTGATGAACTCGAAGAAAATACAAATGCATATCTAAAAGAAGTTATGGGTGTAGTCACAGAAGTCTCAGCCAGAATACAAGCGATAGAAGAAAATAAAACACCACAGATGAACGCTTTCACAGAACAAAAACGTTTGTCTGTAATAGAACAAAACTTGAATCAATACAATTTGCAGTTCAATGGTATTATTGATTTTATTAAAAACCAAGAAACTCAGATTAATTCAATAATGAATTTGTTCTACACCCTATTCCCGGAGAAAATGGATGAATTAGAACGTAAAGCAAATGGAGAAGAGGTTAAAAAGCATAATAAAAAAACAAGAGCAGAAAAAGAAGAAGCAGAAAAAGCAAAACAGGTTAAAATTGAAGAAAGTGAATTATTTTAAGGTGTAATTATGAATATTGAAGATAGGCTCCAAGAATTAGAAGGTAGAGTGGCACATCTCCACTCAACTTTTAATGCTGAAACTGATGCTATGGAAGGAGATATTAAATCAGTGGAAGAAGATGTTGAAACGTTATCAAATTCTATAGATATTCTAGTTCACGCAATGAATAAAATAGCAAGTGCTGTTACTGAAATGCAAACATTTGTATTTCAAGATGATGATGAAGATGAACATATCTCAATAACTTCACCTGTTTGCACTTTTGCAGTTACATCTAAGGATGAAATTCATAAAAGCTATACCTAGGAGGTTGGTTAAAATGGCTAAAGATTCAGTTATGCAAACTGTAAGCGTCAATAATCAGGCTACAGAACAGATCATAAATGATGCAACTACATTGTTTGAAAATGGACAAGCTGTAATCTGTATCAGTGGTCAAATGAAAAACATTCGTAAAATAAAAAAAGTGATAGATATTCTTGAACAAAAAGGATGTCAAATTTTGGACAAACATAGTGAAGCTAATTATTCACTTTTCTTCGTTTCTCACCCACAACAATAAAGGAGGTTAGTACAACAATGAGGAACAATTCTGAGGTACTAAAAGAAGCTGAAGACGTGTGTCGATTAATGTTAGGCTTACATGAAGAAAACCACAATGATAAGCATCCTATTGCAATCTCACCTTATTGGGCTAAGAGAATTGAGAAGGAAAAAAGGATGAAACAAACATTCAATAACTGCATGGGGTAATCCATATGCTTTCTTCTGATGAAATCAATTCTACTGAAATAGAAGATGATGAGGAGAAAGTTCTATGCGCATGTGGTTGTGGTCAATTCATTTCAAAGTATAACAGGTGGGGAAGAAAAAGAATATTTGTACATGGACATAACCGTAGAGGCAAACGTCATTCAAAAGCTAGTAAGAAGAAAATGCGCAATGGAAGTCGAAAAGGTAAAAATCATTATTTCTATGGCTGTAAACATCCTGATGAAGTTAAAAAAAAGATTGGTGCATCCAGGAAGAAAGCACATGCTGAACGTAAAAAAAGAAAATGAATAAAATATACATAAACGGAGATTAAAATGTCTCAACAAATAATAACTGATGAAGAAACTATGGTCGATGGATATTGTGAAATTGAACTAGGTGCCGGTAGTTGGTTCTATAATATTGTGTTTGCAACATCTGATAAATACGATACTGAATTTGTTCAAATACAACATTTGCGTTCACGAAATGCTGAAATACCTATGAAAAGATTCAATGTGAATAAAAATAATGTTCGAATCTTAGGTCAAGGATTGATAGCTTTTGCAGATGCGAATGGATTGTAAAATGAAGGGATGTCCTATCCATCCCTTTTTATATATTTCTTTTTTAATAACACAAACTTTTTATTTCTTTTCTGTCTGTCGGCCGGATCTACCCCTATTATATATATGAATAAACTACGTGCCTAAAAACTAAATTTTAGTAACAGGATAGAGCCAAAAGATACCAAAATACTAAACTTAGGGTTTTAGTAGCTTTTTTAAGTTCGGTGGTGTTTTAAGTCTTTAATACAAGAGATGGTAAGTGTAGTTAGTAAGTCTACCATATGCATAGGGGGGATGGATAGACAGACATGAATAGATACTTAAACAATGAATTACTATAGTAAGAACGTGTATATGCTAATCTAAGCCCATATACTGCGTTTAAAGCTTAAGCACATGTTACTATTAGTATAAAGTAGATAATACATCGTTGGTTATTTAGATTAAGCCGTTTTACTACAGTCTTTGTTTTTGGTGTATCCCTTGTATCCATCTTTCTAATTATTGTATTTGATAATTTGCAATACTCGTCAATACTTGTACAATACTCCTAATAATCGAAAGCGGGAGATATGAAAAATACTAAAATACTGGAAATTTACTTATTACAGCTTTTCCCCAAACGATAAAATACCATACTCATACAATACACTACAATACTCGTACAATACTTCCAATAATCGAAAGCAGGAGATATGAAAAATACTAAGATACTGAAAAATTACTTCTTCTCCACCAACCAAACAACTTTTTTTGGTTTATCTATATCGAAAATACTGAGACTATATCTATATGGTTTTTCTTTATCATAACACCTAAGTTCAGGTACTTTATCGAATAAATCATTTTCTTTACCTTCACATAATTTTTTCAATTTTTTCCTAACCCAGTCTTCTGAAAATTCTGTTTTTTCAGCAATAGTTTTTACATTCATTTCCCCTTTTCCAGATAAGACCTCCAATATTTTCTTTTCACTTGAATCAAACCATGTTTTTTCCTTTGCAATATACTTAATATAGAGTTCTTTAGCAGACTTGAAATCGTCACTGTTTGCTTTCAAATTACCTTTATCATCAGCCTCTCTGTTCATATAATCTAAGACAGCAAATGCACTAATCATGTCAAAAAACAAATCATGACTGCGTCTATTACTTTCATCACTAAATATTACTCTTTCAATATATGGAATTTTCACATCGAAGATGTTGTGTGATTTAATATTTCTAATAATTTCTCTACAAATATTTATACTTTGACTTTGTTTAAATAGGGTTACACCTTGTCCTGTTTTTCTTTTTCTTTTAGAATTAAGCACTTTGGTGTCCTGTTCTGGACTTTCATCAACGCTAATCCTGAACTGGCGGTCTAAAAGTTCATCACTATATTTTTCATTCACTGATGTAAGCCACCAGACTATCCTTTCAGGTATGGATAATGTTTCAGATTTTCCTTTAATAAATGTTGTATATTTTGTATCATTCTGAAAATTAGTAGTTGCTCTTTTTATTGAAGATTCAAGGTCTTTGCTTAGGTCAACATCATCACTGAAAATAACAGTTTCTGGTTTTAAATCTTTATTATAATAGAGTGCCTTGTCTGAAAGAGTTGTTTCCCATCTGTACTCTTCTGGTATTAAATTATGCATAGTTCTACAACAATGGGTTTTTCCTTTACCAATATCTCCAGAAATAGAAGGTTGTATGCCGTTACAATCTTTTATTGATTGAGAAGCAATACTAAGTAAAAGCACTTTTGCTACATCTTCATCTCCAACATGGACTTTGTTAAATGTTTCGAGAATATAATCAACTGCTTTCCCAGATTCAAGTATTTCAATTGCCCTTTCCTGGTCGTCTTCAGCATTTAATTTATCTATGTATTCATAAATTTCTTCCTCTGATTTGAACGTTCTTTTTATATCACGTTTCACATAAGAACCATTAGTTTGATATGTTTCGAGAATAGAATCAAGTGCATCCAATTCATCCTCCATACTCTTTTCCATTTCAAAACCATGGGTTTGATATGTTTCGGGAATAGAATCAAGTGCTTCATAATTATCAAGAGAATCCTGAGCTTTTAGCCGTTCTTTCTTTTTATCCAACATTATACTCACTCACATTTCAGAACATTACATTAACATTCCTTATGATATATAAAATATATTTTTACCTTTTTATCCTTTTACATCATACAGTATGTGAATAATTTATAAGCCCATAGAAGCTATTTAAGCGTACTTAATGCCTAAGTATAGCTTACTATTAGTACAGGTATTAAAATTGAGAATAGGTGCTTTAGATTGGTCAAAATAATAGCTTTTAACCAATCTAAGGCTTTAAATGCTATACTAAAAGCAAAGGCATAAAATGAAGGAATTAAAAAAAGAATAATAGGGTAAATATACCCTATTGTGATTTTAAAAAGCTTTTATAGAATTTTTCTAATTGTTCTTCGAATTCTTTAATGTCTTCTTCTTGTAGTTTGAAAATGGTGACAACATTTTTTACTGTCTTCTTAGTAGCACCAGCTTCAACTAATAGAGCTTTGAATTCATCTATTTCTAAATCTTCATACTCAGTTTTATCCCAATAATCCTTTAGCTTATCCAATGGAGTTTTGGGTGGTTTATTAGATAACTCATTCTCCTTAACGAATTTCCAGATAAGCTTGATCATTTCAGAAGGTGCAATATCATCTGTACCAAATACTTCACCTAATGTAGTATCCTTTGCTTGATTGAAATTTATACTATATCCACCGAATGCAGGTTTCTTGTCTACTTTGCTTGTCATATTTCTTTTCCTCCTTGATGTAATAATTTTAAATTTTATTACAAATATATGAACTGTTTGAAAGCTATATATACCTTGCTCTAACGATTTTTAGGCTGTTGCTAACGTTTATAACTGGAATGCATATTTTATACCCATTTTTCGAGTAGATAAAGAAGGGAGAAGTGCACTCCTCTCCCATCCACTATTTGACACACCAATGCAACCGTTCATTTTATACCATTTATGTAGACTTAGAACCGTTCTGTTGACAGTGTCTCGCATATACTCATAGAAGCCCACACATCTATATTTTTAACTAATTTATAGAATTTTTGGTAAAAGTATGAATGTTATTAATGCATATATAACTTATGTAAGCGTTTTGAGATAAAAAAAGGATGGGAAGCAGGCTTTTTATTTGGATTTTGAATTACTGGACAGCCTCTATACAACACACCATAATAACCACAAATTTTATTAGTGATAAGGATAATAATATATTTACCGATAAAGTGTGAAACATTCAGTGGAAAATTACCAACTTTCTACAAATCAACGAACAACAAACACTTTCAACTTCATTTGATTGGACGTCGGAGTGACTCTCAACGTTCAATTCAATAACAAATAGAGGTTGAGAGAATATGCAACAAACAATACTACTTGAAATAGGAAGCATCGTTGTCGAAATAACCTTTACGTTGGTACTAATATACCACTGTTATCAGTTTCTAAGGATAACATTTAAGAAAAATAATGATTAAATTCATTTAGGAATAATGGGAGGTTGAAAAAGCCTCTTATTTTTCATATAAATGAAATTTAGTAAGCAATAAGGAGGGCGGATATCAACCTCCATATTATTTTTTTACTGATTGTTTTTAAGAAAATATTCACATCATTTTCTAAATGATATAAGTATATGGAAATTCAACCCGCACAATCAATTAGATAACTTAACTGAGCTAATGGCATTTTAATGGAGATGACTCCTTGTTTAGTTATATCTATTGGCAGATATTTTCAATGAAATAGACTCACTTCGTTGTGAATCTGACTTAAAAATTTATTATTAATTTTAGTCTTTTATGGGGTAAGGTGTGAGAGGGGGTAAGATGTGCCCAGAAAACAAATCTTTTTGAGGGGGATATGAACCTGGGCACAATATAGAAAAATCTGTTATTCAACTTAAAGGCTTCTAATTGAATTTATAGATATTTTTCAATTTTGCAGTTGAAATCAAGGGCTATGTTTGCACCAAATAATTAATTTAGACTGATTTCTGAGGTATTGGAAGGGCGAGAGGGGTGAGGGAGAATGTACTATTCTATAGTTAATACTCAGCCGCTACAAGAAAACACAATATTGTTCTATTCATAATTTTAAATATTTTTTGTGTCGGGAATTTTCGTTATCTTAGTATGGTCACTTATAAATATGTTGCGTGTGAAAATGTCTATTTCAACTGCATTCTCACTAATTCTAAAAACATATCCGTTATGAATCTTATTGTCAAAATTCCAAAGAACCTTTACACGGTCGCCAATTGAAATATTATTTCCTTTAGAATCTTTCACTTTAACCACATCATTAAGATGCGCCCAGAAATCAGAACTTCATGAGGGGGGTATGAATCTGGGCACATCAGTGCGCCCTAAAACACCAAGAGGTTGAGTCTATGGAGAATAGGGCGCATAATATTAAAATATCTATAATGGTATAAGGTTTTCTATATTTCAAAGATTGGATGATAAGAACATGATAATCTATAAGATAATCCGTAAACACCTTCCTCAATTATAGTGATATTAAAAAGCCAATATGAGCCTGTTTAACACGTTTTATTTACAGGCACACTTTACTATTAATTAGTATTTGTTTTGTGTCCTTGGTACTTTAGAATTAGCCATTCAAACAATTAATGCTGTAAATAATAAAAGTGTTAAGTTTTTATAGTATCCGTCTTTTTAATTATTATGTTTAGTGATTTATTCGATGATACAATTAGAATTATTAAAAGATGTGAACCAGAAGTAAAAGTGAAAGTCGGAAACAAGAAAGATAATAATAAATAATATACGAAGATTGCTATGGTTTCAGAAATCAATAGTCATCAGATTTAAAAGATTATGAACGTAGAATTTTTTTTTAATTTAATACAACTGTTCGGTGTTTTACTTGGTTTGATAGGTGTGTTTATTGTTTTTAAAATTCAAAGTTTAGATACACGCATCAAGGACTATCGAAACAATATCGTAACATCAATTGCCCAACATGAAGCCGGAAAAGCTGGAAGTTGTAATGATCTACGCTCTGAAAAATCTTATGATGAATTAGTATCTCATTATTTTTTAATTTATAACTCATTTTTGAATGATCCTCTTCTCGGGGAACTCAGTAGGGCTATAAATGAATTGGAATCCCAGACAAAAACGCAAACTGGTGAACCCAAAGCTCAAAGTGTTGCGGTAAGGTTGTATTTAATGGGTATTAGAGACAAATGGAATAATTTAAGAAGTAAAAAAATAGACACAATCTCTTCAATAAGATGCCCTATAACAGTATCCACAGGGATTATTTTATTTGGACTTGTTATATCTACATATTATAGCTTTGAATTAGTAAGCAACATTTCAGATGTTTCATTAATCTCGTTATTAACATTCATATTTATATTATTTGCATTTTCAGGTTTAATATATATAAGTAGATATATTTATCGTTCAATTTCTGACAATTAATCTGAAATTGTGAACAAATAAGATGAATATTAATTGCAGACCAGTGGAATAAAGCGCTATTTAAAGGTTCAACAAGATGTGAATGGTTTGGTTGGTGCTCACTACCTGTTTTAACCCATTTGAAACACACTGAAAAGCTTATTTTAATCACAGGGTATTAGGCAGCCAAACCCAAACAAACCCAGTGAGTAGCTTCTGTGTGGGTTCTCATGTGTTCTTATTAAAACACTGAAACGCTAGCAGATGGTGCTAATACCCTGTGATTGATTTTATACTTTTACAAATCTCCAATTTGAAGCCACGTGACTGGCCGAATTAACGTTTGTGGAGATGGATACATGAGTACCGTCTTAGCAGGAAGCATTATCCGTAAGGATAGGTAGTTCACATTCGTTTAAGAGCATTTGATATTATGGATATGAAATATATATCCATATCAATAAAATCATGTGGACACAATCCAGGTAACAATAATACTAATCAACGCTATCAATAATCCTAAATTCATATAATTATTTTTAATCCATCCAAAAATTCCTAATTGTTCTAAACCTAAACTTGTAATTTCTATTGTATCAGGACCACTTGAACCATATTCAATATAATGTGCATTAATCGCCCTGTTACGAACTTCCTGATTTACTTCACCATATTTATCTCTGTATTCGCTACTCGTTATTATTTTATCTTCTTTTTTTAAATTCTTTAAATATTCTTTTAATGCTTTATCCATCAAAATTGCCTCCATTCCCGTAGTTACAGGTATACCACGGACAAATGTCCCCAGCCTGAATATAGCGTTTTTCCAGCATTATCTCCTGCTATAATCTCGACTATCCCCTTCAAACCAAATAAAATTTCTGTATCATCTCATTTACTCGTTCATTGCAACTTTAATTAACTTAGTTATAATTCATCAGGGATATCAAAATATCCCCTAAAATCATTTGCTTTAAAATCTTTGTTTGCATCATCAGCGAAGTTTTTATAAGAATTTAGAAAAGCTATATATTCCTCTCGATATTGTTTATATTCTCTTTTATAATGTCTTTGGACTTCATCTGACCCAATATCTCTTATCTCTTCAATCGGTTCATATATGTATAACTTATTGTACATACCTAAAATATTTGCAAACTCCATGGCTAAAGCTATTAGACTAACCTTAGTTCCATTGAATTGATTAAGGTGGACTTTATGTTGAACATAAAAATTTTCAAAGAATGTAAAATCTGGAATATGTATCTTTGAGAATGTATCATGATTTCTTTTAATTTCAACTACAGCCCTTCGTATATTAATTTTATATGGATCAGCGAATTTCTCAAAACGCAATACAAGCTTTTTAAAGTCTTCAAAATGATGCTTTGCAAATTTATCTTGTTCTTTTTTTTGTGAATAACTTGTTATTTTTTGTTTAATTAAATTACCAAAAAATCCAATAATAAGAACAACTGTGATAATAAATAATAGGACTATTATTATATTTTCATCATAATCTAGAGTAGCTAATACAATTACTAAAGTCGTAAGAGCTATAAATGTTCCTGTGACTAAAGGAATATGTTCAGTGATACTTTTTTTTTTCGCTTGCTTTTTTAGGTTCATAAATCGGCACAATTGGTTTTATGCGAGTTTTAATATTTAATAATATGTTAATATCTTTTTTTTATATCTTTTTTATATTTTATCTATGGGCATGCTTTTTTCCTCCAATGTCCTGTTTGTTTTCTTTCTCTTTTATGCTTCAGTCACTACCTCGGGTTGTGCTTCGCTAAAACCCGAGGCATCCAAAAGTTCATAAAAAATGTATATGTTTCTAACTTTTATCAATAAAATAGCACAAATCTTTTAGTTTTAGAATCTGCTAGATACCCAAGATTTAACAATGACACTTTAAGACATTATTTATATTAATAGGTAATTTTAAACTTTAATATGTTTGAAGTTGACGAAATATCAAAAGCATTATCTGAAACTGCAAAATTTGGAACAGTTTCAGTAGAGACTACTAAAAAAATGCTTTCTTTCCTTGCAAAAGTATTCCAAGAGCCAATTGATACAACTGTCGGAATAATCGGGGATAAATTGAAATTTATTCGGTGGCAACGCCAAGTAAGGATGGTTGATGAAATTAATAGAATTCTTCAACGAAGGGGAATAGATAAAACAAGACCAATTTCTCCAAAATTTGCAATACCAATGTTAGAACAAGCCAGTTTAGAAGAAGATGATTCCTTACAGGATATTTGGAACAAATTAATAGCAAATAATCTAGATCCTGATTTTAAATCAGAGATAAGATATTCATATATTGAGATAATTAAAAGTTTAAACATATTAGATGCAAAAATCCTTGCCGCAATGTATGATGCATTATTGCACCAAGGTAAAGACTTATCCAAAATTACAGAGCATACATTCACCAAAGAAAATATTGCAGAAATTCTTAATGTTCCTGGCGATGAATGCATAGTCAGCATATATAATTTATTTAGAGTTCAATGTTTAGCCCCTGCAATATTAAAGGCTGGCGCATTTTTTGGTGAAGAACCAATTACAATATTCAAAGGTGCAGATGTGGTCACAGTGACTCCTTTGGGTCTAGCTTTTGTTGAAGCTTGTATCAAATAAAATCACTTTTGGAATTGGAATTAGATTTTTTATCTTAATAACTATACCTCGCACAGGTTGTCCCAAAACTAAAAGCGTGTGCAAATCACATAATGTTTATCTCATTTGGGACAATAACATTAAATTATAGTTAATAATTGCCTAATTGAGATAAAATATGGTCGATTTGTATAATGTAAATTAGTTTTGGGACAGCTTGCCTAATAAGTAAAGTGACCTGAAGATCGGAGCCTCGGAAAGTGAGCTACGAGGTTGAGTCTATGGAGAATAGGGCGCATAATATAAAAAGATGCGGTGTGATTTAAGGGCTTCGATTTATAGCAATACCCAGACCAGGCAGTACATGAAGCTTTATTTTAATCACAGGGTAATCGCAGCCCTTAAACCAACAAACACAGTGAGCAGTGTCTGTGTGCATCCTCATTGTCTTGTTTCAGAACACATGAACGCAATGCTCCGTTGCTATTGCCCTGTGATTGTTTTTAGCTCTTCGATTTGAAGCTGTTTTACAGGCAAATACTAACAAAACACATTATAGCCAGTTAAGCATATCAAATTGCTGTTTTGGTGCCTTAGATTTGCTTCTAACTTTACGTTTAGCCTTTAGCAAACCACCAAACATATCACCAGGCATATTAGGCATGAATTGAGAACTCAAACCATTCTTTTTAGGTCTCTGTTGAGCTGTAAATTGTTCAAAACCTTCAGCACAAGAAGCAAGTGCGGTCATTGGGTCACCTATTTGATGTAAACGTTCTAAGTACCCTTTCTTATCTTTTTTAACTTTCTTCTTAGGTTTACGTTTTCCATCTTCTGCAAATTCAGAAATGAAAACAGGTGGTACTATTCTAACTATTGGTTTTCCGGGTTTAGGTTGTGGTATTATTTCAGGTTGTGGTATTATGTCAGGTACTACAACTGGAACTACTTCTGTTGTTGGTTCAGTGATTATATCAGTTGTTTGATCTGTAGTTGATATTATAACATCATCTATCCTTGGAACTACTTCATCTATTAATTCAGGAACCTGTTCAATATAAGGAACTGCTTTAAAGCCTATGGCTGGTATCAATTCTTCTCTTTGTTTTATACCCAAAGCAAGAGCACTTAAAGAGCCTAAACGTAATGCGAAAGGAGATTTATATTTGGATACTATTGTTTTTTTCACTCCAGGTATTTTTCTAATTATCTGTTCTGCAATAATTCCCTTTTCATATTTTGCTCCAGGACGAAGAGTCGGAAATAAGTCTTGTTTTGTACCAGCTACAAGACCAGGTTCTTCTGCATAAGCATCATAAGCCTTCCTTTCATATGTTTCAATCTCTTTTTGACCTGTCTTAGGTTTTTTAACTTTTGGAACTTTGAACGTTGGTGTTGGTTCTTCATCGAACAAACCACGTTTACCTTTGACTGGTAGCTTTTTAACTGCTGGAATTTCTGTCACATCAATATCTTTTAGTTTTAATAACCTAGCTGTATCACGAACTGTTGATATTCCAATCTCGTCTAAGGTGACTTGTTTACCTTTAACCCTTACTGTTGTCCTACCTGCAATAACATCAATGACATCTCTACTTTGCAAAAATTCATCCGGTTTGACATCTGGTAATTTTTCCTTCACAGGTTTTGCTCTAATAACCTCTACTGCCGTTGGTAGTTCATACGAAGGAGCAACATCAACCTTTTTTAATCTTTCTGCTTTGAAGCCAGGTTCATATATTTTACGATGTTTAATCCCAAAGATTGGCTCAAATTGTGTTGTATATGATTCAATTGAACTATATGATTTAGGAACACCCATTTTAGTCAATTCAATTTTTTCAAACTGGAATACTTTAGGCATAACCTGAGCAGATTCTCCGGTTAATGTTTTTTGTTTAGATATAAGTTCTAATGGCCTTACCATATGAACATAACCAGTGCCAACATCGTACAATCCTTTTTCTTCAACTGTTGTATACCTTTTGATACCGAGTTCAAGTTTACGAACTGGTTTATCTTTAATTGACTCCCATTTTCTAATTTCAGAAGCACGAATAGAACTACCAGGAACCATTTCGAACTCTGGTTTTGTACTCAACTTCATTCTGGAAATTCGACCACTCTGTTGCTGAAATGTTGTCTGTTTTAGACCTGTTATTATTTCGAACTGAGTTGGAGTTATTTCTTCAGTAACGACTGTAGGTTTTTTGGTCGTAGTTAAACCAGCACCAATCCCCATTGGTAATATTTCAGTCCCAAGTATTTCTCCAAACCTTTCACCTCTTTCAACTTCAGTAGGTATTCTTTCTATTGGAACATCTTTGTAAAAAGTATATTTTAAATCAGGATCTAATTCTGGAACAGTACCATACTCTTCATGATACATTTGAATATATTCTTTTTCAGATATAGGAACTCTTTCAACATCACCAGTAGGAACAGGAGCATCAAGTCTACTTATAACGTCAGCACCATAATGTAATGTAGCACCTGTCATAGCCACAGGGATGCCATATTTAGCCAAACGAGTACCAACATAGGGCACAGCACCAGTAAGTCTGGTCACGCCTCCTATGAGGCCTGGAAGTACCAATCCTACACCTACCATTGCAGTAGTTTTGATCGGTTTTTCTTGCCATCCAGTATACATCCCAACCGCAGTACCACCAATAAACGATAATGTTTTTTCAGATGGACCAATTAATCTTTCTTGATCTTTCCTTAATTCTTCTGACGGAGCTATGTCTTTATATTTTTCTCGAAGTATATCTAACTTAGCTTCTCTTCTTTCAATCAATGGTGCATCAATTTTTCTGACTGTTTTATGTAAAAAAGTTGTTGGAATTAATGCAGTCTCATATATCTTTTCAGCAAGTTCAGGATGTTTTTTTCTGAATCTTTGACCTGCTTCTCCTACTTCTTCTAATGAAGGTATTAATTCGGAAATTGGTTTTTCTACAGCAGCTAGCCTGTCACCCTCAATATCATATGGAGTTTCATATCCTGTTTTAATACGATGGGGATATAATGCTGTTGTATCAACATCTTTTATTGACGGATACTTACTTTCGAACCTTTCACGTTCAGATATTTTTACAACCTGACTTTTTAATTCTGCACGTTCTTCAGGAGATAAAATTCTTCTTTCAAATCCAGCATGAGCCTGTGCCCTATGGAGTGATTCAGTGTATACTAATTTGTCTTTAGTTAAATATGCATATTCTGTTTTACCTTTGTATGTGATTTCATATACGTTAGAATCTCCAAATCGCTTAATATCAACCTTCTTCATTTCTTCTGCTTGCCATTTTGACAATTGTTTTTCACGTTCAAATTTAGGCAATGTAGAAATAGCCTTTGACCTTGAACGATCTTCACCTTCTCTTTTCATCCTAGCAGCAAATTCAGATTTTCTTCTATTTGCAGCTTCAAATGCATCTCTTTCCCTATTTCGAGTAATTAAATTTTTAGTACTACCTCTACTAACTCTTGCACGATACGCAGCCACAGCAGGAGAAGTAGCCATCAATCTTCTTTCAATATCCATAAACGATTCAACCATTATTTTACATCCTCCTCATATTGTTTAATTTTTTTAATATCTATATGAATTAACTCAAATTGTGGCGAAAGTGAGCACAATCACACTAAAATATCAATATTAAAATTGGATGAAGACTTTGTGGCATGGAAATAAACAAAACATACAAGTCTTCATCTTCGTATTTGCTAATGTTCGGGTAAATGAGGCTGGAATAACACCCTTTCAAATCAATAGGGAAGGTGTGATAGGGTGAAACCTATTGACATGAAACTTCGAACATTAGTTATATCTTAAGTTGAATATATTCACTTCTTCGGTTTTTTCTTTCATTTATTTCTGTCATCGCTTTGTAAAAATAAGGCCACTGCGCCTCGGTCACGAATAGACCTTTCGTGTTCACCCGCTTGCGATTCATTATATGCCTGATATCTATAATCTCATCATGAGTTTCAAAACTTTCTAAATCACGAATTAAGATATCCATTGTAGGAGAACAAGTTATGAGCCTATTGATATTTTTACCTCTATCAATATTATCAGATCTCTTATTTGGAAATTTTCTACTCATATGTTACCTCGTAATTTAAAATAAAATGAATAGGATAATGGAAAATAGAATGAACCGAACCAAAACCATTTTTTAATCAATCCTATCCATTTCTACAATTTAATACCTTATACCCAGTACTAATTCACCGTAGTACTAAATCCAAAAAGTAACAATTGTACAGCCCCTAATTTGTAATTACTTACCTATATAGGTTGTGCATGTTTAGCGCACAACTTACACAACTATATAAGGCCGCTACTGTGTACTGTTTTACCAGTGTACATTTTTTGTTTAAAAAGAAATATTTTATTACCCTGTAACCCATAACCGCTATGCTTAGGCGTGTGCCCACATAACAAACCCCATACACCCCTCCCTGTCGGCTTCTTTATAAATACTTGCAACAAATTTTTAAATATATTTATATTACTATAATGATAAATGTCTACAAATTTAATCCATTATTATTTTAAATCTATGTCCTTTTTTTTCTTTTTTGAACATTTTTGAATAAGATATTGAAATACCTGCAACAACTACAACAACATTATAGACAACATACAATAATCATTGAAGCAATTCTAAATACCCTACAGGACATTAGATATGCAAATACGCAATAATACCGGCAAACACAACAGATTACAGTGATGGGCGTTCTAATGCAAATAATCAATTCTTGTCCGTCAAGCAAATTACAACATAGATATCACAATCTCAAATAGAGTTGAACACAACAAACAATTTCTGACATAAATCGAAAGTTTTATCGTAATAAACAACATTTATTAATTTATGCGAATATTTACTAAAAAGGAACGAGCATATTTAGTAGAACTAATCTGTAGAAATTTAGATTCTGATAAACCAAATGGAGAAGTCAATACGAGAAATGGTTTGGATAAACCAATGGAACAAAAAGAACGTTCAAACCGTTCAAGGATTGTTAATAAATCAATGAATGCTATTCACGACCTTGTACTCGCTGAACAAGCTGGTATCATACCTTCTAAAAAGTATATGGAAAAAACTGATCGATTATATTTAATTCAAATGATTGAAAGACATATACAAATATTAATATTTTTTGAGACATTTTACAAATCAAAAATTAAAGATTTCCTTTATCTTTATGATTATGAAAAAGAGTCAAAACTTACAGACAACATTGATGTTGATAAAATCAATGAAGGATACGAAAAATTAAGTTTAGAATATTTTGAAATGATGGAAAAAGAGGAAAAAGATTCTATAAAGAAAAAAAGACGGAAATAATTAAATTTATAAAATTATGATGCAATATTCGAGCATGGCAGGCTGTCTCAAAACTAAAATTCCCATGAAAATGGAGTTTAATTAAGCCTTTAAATCAATAACTAAGGTCAAAATTTTTCATTTTTTGGACTTTTGGGACAGCCTGATGGATTTTTTTTCGTTACATGCTATGTTTGTAACGATTATGAAAAATATCACAAATCCATTCATAATTGAACATAGCAAGTAAATCAAAAAGATACTGAATATTCTGCCCGTCAAGCAAACTACGACATAAATATCACAATCTCAAATAGAGTTGAGCACAACAAACATCAAAGGATATGATAATCATTTCAGTCCGTCAAACACATTTGATGATGTGAATCGAAATTTTAATGTCAAAATGCGCATCCAAACACAACGGATGCGTATTTTTACACAGTCTATGAAGTGAAAGACGTAAAATTCACGTTAAAAAATTTACGCATCCGTTAGTTTCTAAATATTTTTAATCCAGGTATGATATGAGGCATGATATACTTAAACGTATTATTATTTTGCCACAATTTTTTTCTTAATAAATAAGGTTCTATTCTATATTAAAAGTGGTTGAATGATTAAAACTTGTTCTAATCATTAAATGTTGTTGAATGATTAAAACTTGTTCTAATCATTAATTGTTGTGGAGTATTCTTAATCATTAAATGTTGTTGAATGGTTAAAACTTATTCTAATCATTAATTGTTGTAAGTATTCAATCTATTCAAATAAATAAAAAGTTCATTTTTCAAATATCTTTTTTTTTTTCTTTAGAATTTTAAATTATTAAAGGTTAAAAAAAGAGGCGGCATTCTATTTCTTGTCTATTCTCATATCATATCACGCCCCCCAAAAAGTTTATATACTATTAAAAAAAAACCGCTAGCAGTATATATTCATTGTAAAGTTTTTTTACATTACGCATCCGTTGGCCGATGCGTAAAGGTTAAAAAAATTAAACAGTTGGAGTTTTAAAGGGTACTGTTAGTGTTTTGCTTCAATAGCAAGGTTTAAATAGTATATGGTGTATATAGGTTAGTAACGTAGTTATAATGTATAACCTATAAAATGGAGACAAAATATGTCTAAACAAATAACAATAAGTGACAAATTAAATGAGCAGTTAATTAGGTTAAGAGAAGAAAATGAAGACGATGAAGGTAAACTTGCATCTTATTCGTTTGTAATTAAAGAAGCATTGAAAGAAGCAGGTTTATGGAAGAAATCTGGAAAGAAAAGAAAAAATCTGAAGCAGCATTAAGGTGTTCACTATGGGAGCAGTAACCAAGTATTATGATAAATGGAAAGATCAATCAATTAGTACTTTAGGTGAAGCTGTTTGTAATCAACTTGATCTTAGATTGAATAAAGCTAAGGATACTTACATTTTCATGAGTTATAAAATAATAGAAAAAAATAAGAAATTAAAGGCAGAAGGTAAAAAAACTAAGAATCCAATAGTCAAAAAAATATATGCAACAAAATTAGGATTGTATGATCATAATTATCAGGAAATTGGAATTGGAAAAGGAAGAAATGTAAAAGTCAATATACACAATAGCAGATGGGTATATGCGATTGATAAAAAAGGAAGAAATTTTATTAATGGCGGTATTCCAATCAGTAATTGGGCTTCTAAAAATTATGCTGGTGATAAAGATAAAAAAGGTCGAAAATATTCTAAAATTAAAAGATTCACAAAGTGCAGAACAAGGTTGATAGTCTTAATGGAAAGTTCTGATTATGCAAATTTCATATGTCATGATGAGTATATACAGTTTGGAAAGGTTGGAATATATCTTCAATGTGAAGGTTATGATGTAGAAATAGATGGTTGGGATAAATTACCACCAGAATTTATTATTGATACAAATGCTGAATATAAGACTTTAAGAGAAAAGAATGAAAGAAATGGTTTGATTTACAAACTTCGTGATGACTTTCAAATACCTTCAAGATTAATTTCTATCTTATTCAATATGTCTATTTCACAAGTTGATAAAATAATAAGTAACAATAAACAAGAAGGACTGTGTATGATTGATTATACAAAAGGAGGTAGGTAATATGAAGATAGGAATGATAGATTATGCTAATGTTTTTGTCATGGAAGTATCTACATTCAAATGTCAGATTGATAAAAATAGATATAATAGTTGTCCAGGGTTGGATAATAAAGATTGTAAATATTGGAAAAAATGCAAGAAAAGTCGTGAATTAAGTAAGAAGAAAATAATGAATAAAGTTGAAAATCAAGGTAAGTGGATGTGATGTAAAATACAAAGGAAAAGACCGAGCGTAATAATATCGTCAATAAGCAATATGTTATTAAATTGTAGTGGACTTAACCTTAAGTACCATTAAACCAAATCCAATTATCAGATAAAAATGAACAAAGTAAGCCATACCGAAGTCCATTTCAATGAAATTGTCCAATCATGTGTACCGAACCAGAAATTTGAAATATCGTATCTGGCAGGATAGAGCAGGATGAAAAAGCATAGCATGATTTCCGGAGAACTCATCGAACAGCCGGATGAAGCAAGCATAAAAACATCTGCACTCATCGCAGCTACACTGGCATCATTCCTTACTCCTTTCATGGGCTCATCAGTGGTTATTGCGCTCAAGTACATTGATATCGAATTTGCTGTTGATGCTGTGTTGCTGAGCTGGATCGCAACCTCGTATTTACTGGCCGCTGCAGTGTTCTTGGTTCCATTCGGGAGAATTGCAGATATCTATGGAAGGAGGAAAATATTCATATATGGGATCGTGATATTCACAGTCTCTTCTTTTCTCTGTGCAATTTCACCTTCGGTCATTGTGCTCATCATATTCAGGATATTGCAGGGAATGGGAAGTGCAATGATCTTTGGGACTGCTGTGGCTATAGTCACGTCATTATTTCCGGTTGGAGAGCGGGGACGGGCTCTGGGAATAAATGTAGCAGCAGTATATCTGGGACTTACCCTCGGTCCTTTTTTGGGCGGCTTCCTTACACAGCATTTCGGGTGGCGAAGTATCTTCCTGGTAAATGTACCTCTCGGCATAATAGTTATCTTCTTCACCATCTGTAAAATGAAGGGCGAATGGGCAGATGCAAAAGGAGAAAGTTTTGACCTTAGAGGTTCCATCATTTACGGAATTGCACTGGTATTTATAATGTACGG
>Ga0255368_10045_pt1 | contig 25961 bp, 24 predicted proteins | sample ANMaggSeSYBR01E6_FD_182094 | JGI IMG/M metagenome (GOLD analysis project Ga0255368, IMG submission 182094) | Sediment cell enrichment communities from methane seep in Santa Monica Basin, California, United Staets - ANME aggregate JGI... | ecosystem: Environmental > Aquatic > Marine > Cold seeps >...
ATAAAAACGATTACTCCACTGGTTGAAAGAAAAAAAGAAAAAAGAGAACTACATTCCCATGTAGCTCTCAGGTCCCGGCATAGCAGGCATTCCTGATGACTCTTCTGGTATATCTGCCACAAGGGCCTCTGTGGTCAGCACCAGGCTGGCTATACTTGCAGCATTCTGCAATGCGCTGCGTACCACCTTCACAGGGTCGATAATGCCAGCTTCAACCATATCTTTATACTCATCGGTCTTGGCATCATACCCTATATTTGGATTAGTCTCTGACTTTATGTGTTCCACCACTACTGACCCTTCCTTACCGGCATTGGTGGCTATCTGTTTCAGCGGCTCCTCAATGGCATGCCTGATAATGTTCAGCCCGATCTTCTGGTCGCCCTCAAGGGATAGGCCATCCAGTGCCCTGGCAGCCCTGATCAATGCAATTCCTCCGCCTGCAACCACGCCTTCCTCTATGGCAGCCTTGGTAGCGTTCAATGCATCATCGATACGCATCTTCTTATCCTTAAGCTCTGTCTCAGTAGCAGCACCAACATTGATCACAGCCACACCACCTGCCAGCTTGCCAAGGCGCTTCTTGAGGTTCTTGATCTTGTATTCCGAATCTTCCAGCTTGATCTGGCCCTCAATGATGGATACCCTTCTCTCAATATCATCCTTTGAGCCCTGACCTTCGATAATGATGGTCTTCTCCTTGTTCACCCTGACCTTGCGGGCACTGCCCAGGTCAGCCAGTGTGGTGTTTTCAAGTTTCATACCCTTTTCTTCGCTGATAACCTTTGCACCTGTTACTGCTGCAATATCCTCCATCATCTCTTTGCGTTCATCACCGAAACCAGGCGCTTTTACCGCGCATACTTTAAGCGTGCCGCGAATAATGTTCAGCACAGTAGTAGCCAGTGCTTCACCTTCGACATCTTCTGCAATGATCAACAGGGGTTTATTCTCCTTGACCACTGCCTCCAGGACGGGAAGGAAGTCCTTCATTGAACTGATCGTCTTATCAAATAAGAGTATCTTCGGCTCTTCAAGTACGGCCTCCATCTTCTCAGTATCTGTAGACATGTACGGGGAAATATAGCCCTTTTCGAACTGCATCCCTTCCACCACTTCCAGGTAAGTATCCATGGATTTTGCCTCTTCAACGGTAATTACACCATTGGCACCCACTTTCTCCATAGCATCTGAGATCAGGTTCCCGATCACTTCATCATTGTTAGCCGAGATCGTAGCAACCTGGGTGACCTTTTCCTTGCCTTTTACTTCTTCACTCTTGGATTTAATATTTTCAACCACGGCTTCGGTGGCTTTGTCTATGCCTCGTTTTATCTCAATTGGGTTGGCTCCTACAGTAATGTTCCTCATGCCCTTGTGAAGGATAGCCTGGGCCAGCAGTGTAGCAGTGGTTGTACCATCACCAGCCACATCCTGGGTTTTGGTAGCTACTTCCTTGACCAGTTTGGCTCCCATATCCTCATACGGGTCTTCCAGGTCTATTTCCTTAGCTATGGTGACACCGTCATTTGTAATAGTGGGACTGCCAAAAGTTGATGATAGCACCACGTTCCTGCCCTTCGGACCCAGTGTGATCTTTACAGTATTGGCAAGCTGGTCCACTCCCCTCATCAGGGCATGCCTTGCCTCATCATCGAAAATTAATTGTTTTGCCATTTATGTTCACCTATTCAAGCTTTGCGATTATGTCGCTTACGTTGATTATGAGGTATTCTTCCCCGTCTATTTCCAGATCTTCTGTACTATATCCTGTATATATTATCAGGTCACCTTTCTGTACAGGCAGTTCTTTATCATCATCGGCAGTGCCTATTTCCACGACTACTCCCTGTTTTTTCTTTTCTTTCGCAGTCTCTGGAATGTAGATCCCACCAGCAGTCTTTTCTTCTTCTTTCATTGGTTTGATTAAAACTCTTTCACCAATTGGTTTTATATTCATAGATTTACCTCAATCGAAAATTTGTTATAGAATTATGTTACGAAACGCATCTTCATTGTTTGCACTTCTATAAGTACATTACGATACGTTCACCTATAAAGCACACAGTTATTTATCCCAAAGAAAAAGTTCAACATCACCTACAACACGGCCAGTGTAAATAACAGGTATCCTACTGCAAGCATTATTGTGGAATGCTTCAAACCAGATAAGAGACTCCATTCTCCTATTACCCCGAAATAAAACCTGAACATACACCCTGTATCACTGCTGCATGGAAGAACAACCTATTGAATACATTAGGGTCAAACTCCTGCATGAAATCTCCTTCCTGCATGCCTGATGCAGCCATTTGATCAGCCGCATTTGCCATTTCAGTAAGGAATGGATCATATCTTTAATCTCTTGAAGTCTTCGATATAAAGCGCCAGGTGGGTGAGTTCATCGTCTGTCAAAGCCATTCTATTTCTTACTGTATCGAGTTTATTTTCAAGTTGTTTAATTCTGAAATTCATCAGGTACACCAGGAAAACCGCAATGATCAAGACTAATAAAAGAACTCCTATAATTAAGGTGCCCGGATCCATTTTATTTACTCTCGAACAGGACTCTTGCCATCCTTCCTACAAACCCCTCCTCGTTTTCTTCCTCACCTTCCACGGGTTCAAGGAAATCAATGTCTGAGACATAAGCTGCTAATCGTTTGAATGCGACGGCTGCAGGAGAGTTTGGTGTTTTGATAACGATTGGTGTTTTAAACGTGGCAGATCGCCTTACATTTGAATCTTCCGGCACCATTTCAATGACATCTACATTCAAAAGGTCTGCTACATTTTGCTTGTTTATTTCTGTTCGCTCCAGTCCCGCCCGGTTAAGGATAGCCCCGCCAATCTCCCCACCAAGCATTTCGGTTAAGACCTTGGTCTTCAAGGCGTCAGACATGGATGATAATTCGGGATTAACAACCAGAATAACTTTATCTGCAATGGCCAGAGGTATCACACCATCCTTACTGATACCTGCCGGGGCATCGATCAAAATGAAATCCATATCTTCGATAAGTGTGGTCATTACTTCCTGCAGCTTTTCAGGGTCTGTGTTCTGGAATCCCTGGAGTGAGATGCCGGAGGGTATGACATATACCCCACCGGGACCTTCATATACTGCTTCCTTCACGTCTGCTTTTCCACTCAATACTTCATGCAGGGTGACAGGACTTCTTTCAAGGCCCAGCAAAAGGCCAAGGTTTGCCATACCTATATCTGCATCGATTATAACTGTTTTTTTACCAAGAAGCGCAAGTGCCGTTCCCAGGTTGACAGTGGTTGTAGTTTTTCCGGTACCACCTTTTCCAGATGCAATCGTATACACTTTTGCGATCATAATATTATTCCTCCTTTATGATTAACAGAAAATAAATATTACATACTAAATATTATATACAAATAATGAAACATATTTCATTCAAATATTATTGTTTTACACATATATTTCATTGCCTAATACTTAAATTATCTAATTATATTGTTATTAATATTCAATATCTGTTGTTTAGAATTAACAAAATAATTGATAATAGTTAGTAAATATCATAATATTTATTCTATGTTCACCTCTCAAATTATCAACATCATTATACTAATGATTATGATGATAATAATATATTGGTGATACCAATATATATAAGTATCGTCGTGTATTGCGAGTCTTTTTAATTTATTCTGATCTTTTGAACAATAAAGAACAGCAGATACACATAGTTGAACGCAGATTTCACATGCAGTATAAGCATTTATCAGCAGTTAACATAACTGATCAATAAGTGTAACCAGAATAAATTAAAAAGTCTCCATATTAAAATGTTAATCTGACCTGTATTTTCTGCAGTTAACTTGATGCAACTGGTACGAAATCAAATCCTGACCAAAATATTACAGACCGATAATATCCAGCAATTCCCTGAAATCTGACAGAATATAATCGGGTTGGGCAGCCAGTATGACCTCCTCTGCATCCTTGGTCCCATAACCTGCCAGCGCCGTAAACATACCAGCCGCCTTTGCACCTTTTATGTCCCGCTCAACACTGTCTCCCACGAACAGCACTTCTTTTGAGGATAGTTTCAATTGCCCAAGCGCATATTCGAATGGAAGTCCTCCTGTTTTGGGTGCACCACTATCATCCCTGGTGATCACATGGTCAAAGAAATGCTGCAGTCTAATGGCACACAGTCGCTGCCATCCCTTAAGCCTGGGCGCATCGGTCAATATACCAATAACAAGCCCCGACTTTATAAGTTTGATAAGGGTAGGCACCACATTGGGATATGGCTCCAGGAAAGAGGGCTTGGTTCGCAGGTATGCATTAACGCCAGCCGCCAGGATTCGCTCATCCACCTGGCCGAACCTTCGTTTCAGGAATTCACTGAATGCATTGTCTGATTCGATCCCCACCTCGTAGTATGTTTCGAAAATACTTCTGAAAGCTTCATCAGGGTCCATGTCAAGCCCTTGGTCGATCATGGCCCTTATGGCCATGTTCACTGCCATGTGTTTCATTTCAGAAAAGTCCAGCAATGTATTGTCCAGGTCGAACAGAACAGCCTTTATTAACATACTGGATTACTGTATTTCAGGAAACATAAATAAATATTCATTCAAGAACAAATGCTATTACAGATGAATTTAATAATAATATTAATTAGCAAGGATTTGTAAATATGAGGATCGCATGGGGAATTACAGGTGCCGGACATTACCTGTCAGAGAGTTATGAAGTATTCAGGAAACTTAAACAACGAAATCCTGACCTGAAAGTATCGATATTCATATCAGGGGCGGGAGAAGAGGTCCTGAAAATGTACGGCTTGCTCGGATCACTGGATAATATAGCCCCTGGTGGGTATATGGAAGAGATTTTCCTCGAAAAGGACCAGGGCAAAAGTTATCCAAAGGTCGGAAGGTTCCTTATGGACAAATACGACCATCTCATAATATCGCCTGCCACATCAAATACAGTTGCAAAAATAACCCACGGCATTGCAGACACCCTTGTCACCAACGCAGTGATCCAGGCAGTAAAAGGCAGTGTTCCGGTACATATAGTACCAGTGGATATTGCAGGCGTGGTTCGCTCGGAACTGCCATATAACATTGATAGGGATCTATGCCAAAATTGTGAGGATTGTCCTCCAAAGAACGAATGTCCCAACCAGGCTTTTACTGATGAGCCGCAGATAGACCTGTTATTGTGTGACGGTTGCGGTAATTGTATTGATATCTGCACGTATGGAGCAATAAAGGGCGGGGAAGTGGAACTTAAAATTCGGGATATTGACAGCAGGAACGTCCAGATACTCAGGGGATTGGATGAGATAACAGTACTTGATGACCCATATGCCATATTAGAATTAATTTTGTGAAAAACCGGTTCTTTTTTAATCCTCTATGATAAATAGCATAAATAATGTTTAAGTGCAGAATTAGGAAATAACGATGTTACCTGATATACTGTTATTTATCATTGCTTTCCCTATAATTGTATATTCCAGTGATTTTTTTACAGAGAATGCTGTTAAACTTGCCAGGTCTTTCGGGGTTTCACAATTCCTTATAGGTATAACCATAGTAGGGATAGGGACATCCCTGCCAGAGATCGTTGTGACCGACTATGCATCCTTTTCAGGTGTATCAGGCATTGTGATTGGCAATGTTGTAGGTTCTAATATCACAAATATTGCGCTTGTACTTGGTTTATCTTTTTTTATAAGAAATACTGTCATCTCTGATGACCACATGTTCAAGGAAAGTATCATTCATTTACTTGTGATTAGTTTTGGTATACTCCTCATTCTAACCAATGACAACATAAGCAGGCTTGAAGGTGTGATACTAACAGGGGTATATATCGTATACATATTATATTCAATAAAATCCCATAAAAAACCAAATGAATTAAAGAACAACGATGATTTCAATATTAAAATAATTTTTTACACGTTGGCCGGACTGGTCGGTGTGCTCATTGGCAGCAAGTTGCTGGTTGATTCAGCTGTCAACCTGGCAGACCAAATTGGGATTTCAAGTGCGGTTATCGGTCTTACCGTAATTGCACTAGGGACGTCCCTGCCTGAACTGGCAGTGTCCATTTCAGCAGCCCGTCGTGGATTTACCATGTTGATACTTGGAAATGTTATTGGGTCCAATATCACCAACATTGTGCTAGCAATGGGGACCGCTTCAATTATAAGAGAAGTGGTGGTTGAAGACGCCTTCCTGTTCAGGTTCAACCTCGCATATATGCTGTTGTTATCGCTAATCCTTATTCTGGTTGTCAGGAAAAAGGAGATATCCCGCTTGTGGGGTGCTCTGTATCTGTTGATGTACGTGTTCTTTATATATTCGATTTATACCATCTGATGACCCGACGGTTCCAGAATTGATGACCCAGTAGTTCAGGAATTACATAATGGATTGACCGGTTATTATCTGGAATATTATATAGATCACAAGTATTATAACTCCTCCCAGCCCTGCCATTCTTATTAAGTGAAACAGGATATTTTGTTTTAGTAGCTTACCTGAATATATCCCCAACAAGGCCAGGGCAGTAATACTTGATCCGATGGATACCCCCAGGCGGGTTTCAAGCAAAATAAAAGGCAATATGGGTATCAGTGAACCAATAAAACTTGCACCACCCATTGCAAGGGAACAGACCAGTACATTTTTTTCGGTCAGCTTCTTTATCTTTGTATTGTCAAGGCTTCTGAGTAAGGGTTTTTCGAGTCTGGAAAGTTTATCATATTCTTTTGCACTCCTTGTTACATAAGACCCTGCGCAGTTTGCAAGCGCAAGCGCTACTGCTCCTCCAAGTGCAACATTGATAATAAATGATGTATCACCAAAAACCGATGCACCAATTATAACACCCTGGACTGTCAGGATTCCCACAAAGCTTCCCAGGATAATGTGTATTCCATTTTCAATTTTGAGATCCATGTTCTACAATATTAGTAATGATATTCTGATGATGATCTGATAATATTTTAATGATATTCTAATGGTAATCCAACAATATTCCGATAATAAATATCAGTACATAATACTTAAAGTATGGTAATCACATTACTGTGATACGATTATGGATGGACTGAAATTCCCGATATATAAAAACTTCCTTTTTAAAGTATTCGCTTATATTGAACACGGTTCTGTAAGAGTGAAAACTTCGGGTCCTATGCGCTTTCTGGTAGATCGCTTTACCGGCCCTCTGGTAAGCATCTTTGAAGGGGAAGTTCCTGTAAGGGTCACTAATGATACACTGTTTTTTTCTACCTGGATACCTCCCATCCCTTCCCAGGCATTTGACAGGCTGGTGCACAATCAAATAAAGAATATGATGGCTCGTACCTTGTGGAAACTTGGCATGCCTGCGTCCACCAACCCTGAACAAGTGACTATTTCCATCACAGAAGAGTGTCCGAACAGGTGCATCCACTGTGCCCTGCCAGATACCAAGAACAAGACAAGTCTATCTGTTCCTGCTATCAAGGATATTATTGACCAGTCGGTGGATATGGGGGCCACCCAGATAATTTTTGACGGCGGTGAGCCAATGATATATGAAGGACTTGAGGAACTTGTCTCCTATGTCCCGGATGGGGCCATTGCAACTGTATTCACATCCGGTTCAGGTCTCACAAAAGAAAAAGCCCTGGCGCTGGCAGAAGCCGGCATGTTTAGTGTAAATGTCAGTCTTGACAGCCCAAAGGAGGCCGAACATGACAGGATTCGAGGCAGAGAGGGTGTATTTACTGAAGCTATGAATGCCATAAGTTACAGCCTGGATGCAGGAATGTTGGTAGACATTTATGTGGTGGTGGCACCCCATAACATCCATGACCTGGATGAGTTCTACGATCTGGCCGAATCTATGGGGGTGCATGAGCTATCTTTCTATGAGATAGTACCTACTGGAAGGTGGATAGACCACAAAAAGGATATTCTATCTCCTGAGCACCATAAACTACTGGATGAGTTCGTTGAACGAAGAAGTGGCGGGGCAGTGAAGGTGTTCTGTATACCTCATGTCATGAGTACTACCGGCTGTTTTGCAGGCCGGCGCTGGCTGCATGTGACACCACAGGGTGATGTCCTGCCCTGTGCCTGTATCCCGATACCATACGGGAATGTCCATGATGAGCCGCTAAAAGGCATCTGGCGGCGTATCCAGAAGACCGGGATTTACCGCTCTACTGACTGCCTTATGAGGAACGAAATTTTTAGGGCAAAGTATATTGAAGGACGGAATTGAACGGCAGATTTTTTAATTTATTCTGGATCAATGTGTCATAGCAAAAATGATAAAACGCAGAGGACGCGGAGAATCGCAGAGGGTGTTATTTTTCTCTGCGTCCCTCTACGTACACTGCGGTATTCTGGATCGTCCAGAAAACGTACATGAAATTCTTCGAATAACATGCACAAAAGATGAAAGAACCCAAGGGTACTTTCATGCTAAACGTACATGAAATTCTTCGAATGACATGCTCAAAAGATGAAAGTACCAAGGGTACTTTCATGCTAAATAATAAAAAGCCTCTTAAACGGCAGAGCAATCTTTATGAGCACAGCCGCTGTTGGTGAGGCAAATGATATTTGAGAAGATACATACCATCCCAACTTCGGAAGAACTTCTGGACAAGGCCTTTCGCAAAGCCAGTCGTGCCCGGAAAGGGAAGACGGTTAGAAGTGAATTTTCCCGCCGCCGGGCTGAAGAATCCATGTTGTTGACCGCAGCAAACATACTATCAGATAACCTTGCAAATGTGGTGCGGCAGTTCCCAAGTTTTGAAAATATCCCTGAATTCTACAGGGAATTAGCAGACATACTGGTGGGTGTGGATGCATTGAGGACCAATATTGCATCAGTGCAGTGGGCTGGTGAGAAGATACATGAAATTTCACGGCTGCACGTGGGTAAGATGCGGCACAGCGATGACCCTGTGGCTGTTCGTAAGGCTGCTTACGGCAGGATATCTTCTATCACAAGGGATGTGGATAAGAATCTCAGGTTACTGAATGATGCAAGGAATAAACTGAGAAAACTACCTGATGTGGGTATTGAACCTACAGTTGTTATCGCTGGTTATCCCAATGTGGGGAAATCCAGTTTCGTTGCCCTGGTGTCAAGTGCAACTCCAGAGGTTGCCACCTATCCTTTCACCACCAAGGGGCTGGCTGTGGGGCATTTCAAAGTAGGAAGTACCAGGTGCCAGATAGTGGACACACCGGGTCTGCTGGACAGGCCACTGGGACAGCGTAATGAAATTGAACTGCAGGCTATTTCGGCATTGAGGCACCTTGGCGATGTGCTGTTGTTTATTATTGACCCATCTGGTACGTGTGGGTATGAACCGGATGAGCAGATGAGGCTTCTGGATGAAGTGCGGGAGCATATTGATATGCCCTTGCTTGTGGCAGCCAATAAGGTTGACCTGCTAGTAGCGGCTGATAAAGTTGACCTGCTGGTGGCAGACAATAAATTTTACAATCCATATAAAATATTAGGGAGTGAATTCGATGCGGTCATGTCAACCCTGACAGGTGAAGGTGTGGAGGATGTGATGGGGCGGCTCGTTTTGATGATGGATATTGGGAAGTATGACGGCACAATTGAAAAATAATTTGAACTAAATAGGTTAAACCATGTTCTTGCCCTATAAAGTATAGACCCGTTTTAGGGGATTAAAATGCGATTTCCTGCTGAACCTTTTGCAAGTGATGAATGGAAATAGGAATGTGACCACAATTTGTGTGGCGTATATAAATATTAGATATGTTTTGACATGTTTGTGTTTTTTTCGAATTTTTGAATTTGGCGATACCCTTGGGAGCCACCAGTTGAGCAGTATGAACTTTGCTTGGCACGCCTGTACACTATGTGGTTTAAAACAGTAATCAATTCCGACAGCAGGGCTCATTCAAAAATTAACACCCAACTCGTACGAATTCTTGAAGGGTATTCCATATAAGTTCACTGACAACTATAACTTAAATTTTATATTTTGCATATTGGCAACACCATGTCTTTTCTTTAAAAAAATATACATGCCACTAATCAAATATCAAATCCTTTTCCTTAATCTCCATATTATCCCTCAGTTCCATAGTTCCAATAAGTTCCTTCACCTCATCAGGTGTCAGCACACCAAACTTCCACAACGCCCTCAATATCGAATGTAGATACAACACTTCAATCTCCTCTGAAACAGCAAACTCCAGAGCCTTGGTATCATTAGACGAAAAGATATACCTCCTACTCCGGGCAATAATTACAGCTTCAAGTTCTCCACTGTGAACAGTCTTGGCCTTGAGCAGTTTCGATTTAAACTCCTCAACCTCCCCACCTGTCAATTGCACAAGTTCAAACCGTCCAGAATTGAATACTTGGTCAGGAAAATCATATCCATATTCCTTTGGTACTTTCAATTCCCTGTAAACAGAAGGAGTAATTAATAAGTGGTCTTTTGAAAATAATCTTTCAAGGTATTGAATAGCATCAGCCTTGGCAAAGATGGATAATATATCAGTATCAAAAACGATGTTCATCATCGGCTTTCTTCCATCTGCTTTATCTGTCTGTTCATCTCTTCCTTAGATGGAGCATCCACTATTGTTTTAATTCTCCTTGCCTTTAGAATCTCACTGAACTCAAAAATAGACAGACCTGCCAGTTCAGCCGCCCTGCCAAGACTGACATCTTTTGAGCGGTACATTTCAACAGCAGCGTTTATCTTCAAATCGCCCCTGCTGGACAGCATATATTTAATAGCTTCCTCTATGAAACTATCTTTGCTGTTGAAATATCCGCCCTTCACAAGGGCTTTTATTTCGGTTTCAATTATATTTGGCAGGCCGGCAGTTGACATACGATATAGTTTATAAGTCTTATACATTTAAGTGTTATCGCTTGATGCAGTAAATGTTTTTAATCGGCCAGAGGCGGGATGTAACGGTATAGACAGTGGGTCACCACAGTTTAAGGTAAGAAAAGCAAAGACCCATTTTAGGGGATTGAAACATTCTTCTTCTCTCTTCAAATGTTGTTGGATTTTGTACGTGAAAATAGCAGAGACTTTTTATTTTATTCTGGTTACACTTATTAATCCGTTCTGTTAACCGCGGATGAAAGCGGATATCACTGCTAAAATTTGATTATACTTTAGTCTCCACCGTATAATTAAAATTAAAGTACATACTAGCCGTTATCCGCATTCATCTGCGGTTTATAATGAACTTAAAATAATTCCAGCCTACTTCCTTTCTGCACATGCACTGAGCGTGGGTCGGGAATTAGTATGCGTACTGGGGCCTCGGGTGTTGGTGGGTGCTCCCGGCGGCGGCATTGCCGCTAAACAAATGGATGACGAGGCAAGAGATGCCTTCATTCTCACAAGTCCGGGCTGACCAGCCATAAGGCTGTAAAACATCTGATGAGAACTCCTAGAGGATTAACAAGCAGGAGAAGCGCCGGGGTTGGGATTCGAACCCAAGTGTACCTTACGATACAACAGGTCTCGAGCCTGCCGCATATAGACTCCAAAGAGTCAAACGGCTCCGTTGGATTAGTCCGCTCTGCCACCCCGGCAACAAGGAGGTAGGATTCACTATACTGTCACAGAATGACTTTAAACTTCTTACTAAAAGATGAGATTAGACAATATAGGTATCGAGTCTGAGGCGTTCGAACGAAGTGAGAAGGCCGAAGATAAGAAAATTGCAACAGCGATTTTCGACTGCCGCATATAGACTCCAAAGAGTCAAACGGCTCCGTTGGATTAGTCCGCTCTGCCACCCCGGCAACAAGGAGGTAGGATTCACTATACTGTCACAGAATGACTTTAAACTTCTTACTAAAAGATGAGATTAGACAATATAGGTATCGAGTCTGAGGCGTTCGAACGAAGTGAGAAGGCCGAAGATAAGAAAATTGCAACAGCGATTTTCGACTGCCGCATATAGACTCCAAAGAGTCAAACGGCTCCGTTGGATTAGTCCGCTCTGCCACCCCGGCAACAAGGAGGTAGGATTGTGTATAATGTCAGAGATTAACTTTAAACTTCTGGATAGAAGTGTCGGACCCGCCTACCATACCTTCAGGTCAATCCCCTCTATCCTCAACCTGCTGCTCTCGGAATGCACAACCACACCCGAATGCACCTTCTGCATCATGCAGTGTTCAGGCAAAAACTTCACAGTCTGGCCCACATCAGGCACCCTGCCCTTACTGACAATACCATCAAATCCCACCACCAGACATAGGCCAATATCCTCAAAAGCCACATCATCCCCGCCAAGCCTGTGGATAGGCCCAACCAGATGAACGGTCATGATACCCCGCTTCATATCCAGCACCCTGGCAAAATGCGTAACAGGACAACCCAGCGGCCTGTACCGCACATACCCGCCCACATCCGGCCCCACCTCAGGGTCAAAAGGATGCAGGTCTTCCCGGCACGACGGCTCACCAAGCAGGGGTGATAAAACAAAATCAGCCTTAAGTCCGTCAATAACACCAATAATAGGCCTGGAATCCTTAATACCAGTCCCAGGACTGCCAAGAAGTTGCTGTATCACAGGAATATTTAAAGCTAACTTCTCAGAAGCCAGGTAGGGGCAGCCGCTAAGTTCCGCCTCTCCCTCAAGCAGTGCCGCCGCAAAATCCCTGCACTGCCGGTAACCACATTCCCCGCAATTATATCCAGGCAGCAAGCCTGTAATCTCCTGCGTCATCCTGCATCATTCCCCCCTGTACTCGGTAAAACCATCAATATGCCGCAGCACCCCCATATGATGTTCCTTTGCCACCCGCATCTCACCAGTGCACAACGTGCATATGGCCAGGGGCGCATTATGCCGCAGGGTAAGCTCTTTCCCCACATCAGGCGTCTCACTTATCACCTCTGCCAGTTCTGATGCGCCCTGCCCGCTCAGTCCGTTAGCCTCTATTATCCGGCAACCAGGGTTCGCCTCATTGACACGTTCCCTGAACACTTCCCGTTCGGCCTGGGACACGATATCCCCTTTGGTCGCCACTACCACATCTGCCGTAGTCAGCAGTGGCCCAACCTTCAATGGAGTATTAGGGCCGGTGGTCACATCGATCACACACACTGCAAGGCATCCGTCAGGATAGGGCGCACACCGCAGGCAAAGGCCGGCAGTTTCATTGATAAGTACCCCGGCATCCTGCTCCCTGGCCCATTTCAGCATCTCATCCGTATTGTATATGGCAAAATGGTCAGGGCACATGTCCCTGGACAATCCAATGCGCACAGGTATGTCCAGCCTTTCAAACCTTTTATCATCATCCGTCCACAGGCAGTCGATCTTCACCACAGCAGGCGACATGCCTACCTGTTTAAGCGACCTGATGGTATGCATCAGTACCGATGTCTTACCCGAACCGGGCGTGCCCGCCACCACCACCAGTTTCATACTACCACAGCTTGCTCGACCAGCCCGCCCTGCCGAATAGTATCGCGCAGCGACATCATGTAATTGTCAAGCCTGACAAGTTCATTGCAGACATTCATCTCGCCTGGGGTTGTGGTTATGACCTGCCGTATCCCGCCGTTTCGCATCACAATGCGGCGTTTGGTCATAAGTGCCAGAACAGGATCATGGGTTACCACAAGCACGATTTTCCCTTCGGCAGCCAGGAGTTTCAGGGCTTCCTGTTTCTTGATCCCTGCATTTTCTATCTCATCAATGAGCACTATGGGCGAGTCGCTTATTACCGCAATGTCGGCAGCCATCAGTGCCCTGGACTGCCCTCCGCTTAATATTGTAAGCTGGTGCCCTGGCTGGATAGACTCCCCGGTAAGTGTATTGGCAATGTCAATTACCCGCTCAACCGTGTCAAAGTTACGGTTCCTGCTCTTGGCATGCATCCTTAGGAACTCTTCCACTGTCATATCAGCAAGGAAATGCATGTTCTGTGAAAGCTGGGCGATACGTTTTTTCCTGGGGTCGGTGCGGATATCCCTGCCTGGCGCCTCCCCGTTTATCAGGATTTTGCGCCGGGTCGGGGTATCTCCCTGTGAAAGCTGCTCGATATCACAGATCAGTGTACTTTTACCTGAGCCAGTGGGACCGACAATACCGATTATCTCGCCCGGGCATATGCGTATCTTTTCAACATCTTCTTTTGCCCCCGACTTGTCGATTCCACATATAATTGTCAGTTCATGAATATCCTGCATATAAGAGGCTTGACCAATTAGAAATATAAAACTTTCCCATTATAGGATAAAAACGTCACGATTGTGAAAAAACAACACGTCGATTATACAATATGGCAAACAAATCATTGACCAATAACTGGTCCGCCATATCCCCTTACCTTGAACGATGCACCGATCTCCTCTGCTATCTGGCGGCACTTTTCAATATCCACGGGCGGCAGGTCAAGTACCGTAAACCTTAAGTTTATACCTTCTTTCACCAGATCCCTGGAAAAATCCTTCATCGACTCATAAGCATCCCTGTACATGCGGGGTTTTACCAGCTGGTCATAGGTCGCTTTGTCATCAGTATTAAGACTGACAGAAACCTCATCAACTCCCGCCTTTTTCAGTTCACGGGCTACATCACGGTCAGGGTACTGGAGTTTGGCATGCCCGATAGTGTCAATCCTCACACTGACATCCCTGGCCTTTAACCATCGTATGATCTCAAGCACATCATCCAACCTGGACAGGGGCTCTCCCAGTCCTGTGAACACTACTTCATTATACCCGGAAAGGTCATGTTTGCCAAGTTCCTCGATAACCTCAGCCACTTCGGGCTCCCTTGAGAGTATTAAATTATAGCCATAGACCCCGTCTGCATAGTTCTTAAGGCAGAAAATGCAGTTGCATGTGCACCTGTTCGTGATGTTCAGGTACAGATTCCCATGTGCAGGATAACAGATCGTTCCCGGGTCTTCCTTGTTCATTTTACATTCACTCTCTGGTTAGTACACTATTATGCCTAATAATGCAAGCAATCAACATAAGGTTAATCACCTTATACCTGTATTAAGGGTCTTAAGCATCTTTTTTACAGGTTCGGGCAGTCTTCCCCGCTGCAAAGCCTTCATCTGGTCAGGGGTCAGCAGCTTCATGGCTGTGCTCATCATTGGATCTGACCTCATAAGCCCGTCCATCAGTTTCTTCACATATACTGAAGTTTTTATTTCCAGCCCCATCTGTTCCCGCCACCTGTTCTCGTACTCAGCCAGCTGGCATTTACCTGCCACTGCATCCGCTGCTGTCTCTCCTGCGATCTTCCCGCCAACCATGGCAGTGGGTATGCCGCCGCCATTGGTGGCTATCAGGTGTCCGGCTGCATCTCCGCAGATGATGATGTTACCTTCAACCGTTTTGGGTGGTGCACCTCCAACCGGTACGATGCCGCTGATCACTGCCGTTATACTGCTGCCTTCCAGCATGGGCGCAGCTCTCGGGTGCTCGTACATGAACCGGTGCAGGTAATCCTGTGTGGAAACACCTGGCTCGCATAACGGCTGTCTGACACCCACACCTATATTGGCAGCATCGCCGCCTTCGCTGATGATCCAGGCGTACCCACCGGGTGCATAGTCACGTCCGAAGTACATTTCCACCGCATCCCTGTCAATATCCACCCCGGTAAGTTCGTACTCCAGTGACACTGCCCGGCCCATATCATCGCTGCGCTCGATAAGACCGGCAGTCTTCGCAACCATTGAAATGGGGCCGTCCGCACCGATTATGACCTTAGCCCGGATGTTAAACTCACCCATTACTCCCCTGATGGATACATTATCCGTTTCAATAGAGTCGGCACGGGTGCTCACCATCAGTTCCGCTCCTGCCTTTGCAGCTTCCCTGGCCAGGTACTTATCGAACCTTGACCGATCCAGCACATACGCCTCTACTCCAAACTCTTTTGGCTCCAGGTTCGGGGACAGGAACCTGTGGATACTGGTAGTGGTATGGACACAGCTTGATGGGATATCCTTTAAGGTGCAAGGAAGTTCGGCACCAGGCAAAAGTTCCCCGAGTTCCTCATGATCAGGCAGGAACCCGCCGCACTGGATGGGGGAGCCGAGGTCTTTCTTTTTGTCTATCAGCAGTACACTGGCACCGGAGCTGGCCGCATACATGGCAGCAGTGGAGCCTGCGGGTCCGGCACCGATTACTATTATGTCATAGGATTCTTCCGGGGTCATGGTGGTTGTCTCGTATCCTTGTTAACTGAAAATACAGTTACCAATTTATGAGTTACAATAGAGAAAATAGACTTAAACATGACTATTATGTCTGACAATAGACAGTTAACCCATATTCAAAATAAGTCCAATATAACCGACTTATATTAGTATAATTAGTCCATTGAATGAGAGTTATTTTAGATTTTATATCTATTATACCCGACATATTTATCACAAATAACTATAACATATTCGACATATGTATGTCCAACAATTCTATTATACAAGACATCTTTCTAACAAATAACTCTATTATATCAGATATATTTATAACAAATAACTCTATTATATTAGAGTAATGGTCGAACCAGATATAAAACCAGTACTGGAATCATCCAATCCATGGTGGCAACCCGCCAGCTCATTTGCTCCCCAAGCATTTGAAAAACAAATAGTTAATGAAATAATATCCCACCTTAAAAGCCCATTTGCCCTCATTTTGATAGGACCACGGCAATCGGGAAAGACTACAATTTTCCACCAGATCATTAAGGACATTTTGACACGGGTAAAAGACCCGAGATGTATCGTATATGCACCTCTGGACCGTATGAAACACGCAAGCTTGACAGATATAATCAAAGTACATCGGGAGCTTACAGCGGTGGAAGGTAAATGTTATTATTTTTTTGATGAAGTCCATTATGACCCTGACTGGGCTGTTAATTTGAAAACACTCATCGACACCCAGACAGGTGATAAATATCTGGCTACTGGTTCGTCCTCAACCCTGCTATTGAAAGATTCTGCCGAATCAGGAGTAGGCAGGTTTGAATTCAAGTCAGTATCACCCTTCTCTTTCAGGGAATTTATTTTGAAAAATGGAGTTCAGGACAGCGAAATAGACGGACTTTCAATTCAACATGATCTAAAGGAAATGAAAACAATTATTCAATCATGGGATGAGGTCAGACTCCTGGCATTAAAGCGGACCATTGAACCCTTCCTTAAAAAATACTTACTTTTTGGAGGTTTTCCTGCGCAGTTCGCTTATGAATACGATATCATGCAGTGGCAGAACTATTTAAGGTTGAATTATGTCAGTCTTATCCTGTATAAGGACATACTTTCCAGATACGAAGTAAGGGACCCATCCATACTCGAAGACCTGCTTTTTTTAATCGCAGAAAAGACCACACTTCCTTTAAGCTATGCCTCGTTAGGTAAGATATTCAATATCAGGATCGAGACCGTGCGCCAGTACTTGCATTACCTGGAAGCTGCAGGGCTTATAATAATATGTAATTATTATACAATGAACATATCAAAACGTGCGCGCAGGAATAAAAAATTCTATACTATTGACCCAGGGTTCACTGCAGCTTTGAACTATACAACCATACTAACCGACCAGGATATATCAAAAAATATAGAAACCGTTGTGGCTGCACACCTGGTCAATTACCTGAAAGCATCTACTGGATTATTGAACCCAAGGATATCTTACTGGAAAGAAAAATACGAAGTGGACTTTGTGATAGGTTCGGGAAGATCTCCAGTTCCTGTTGAAGTAAAATTTGCTAACACGATCATCAGGGACGATTTTCCCGGTCTGATATCGTTCATGGAAAAACAAAAAATACATTCCGGGATTGTCATCACCAAAGATAAGGCCGATGTGTGGGATGTAAATGGTATGAAAATCTTACTTATTCCAGCATGGCTGGTGTTGTGCAGTTTGTAGATTATGTCCCATGTAGGTTATGTCCCATGTAGGTTATGCTCCCTGACTATGCACAGCTTCCATGAACCTTTCCTTGATCTCAACCGGATTTAACGGAATTTCTCCCACAGGCTCATTCACCGGCCTGACCACCATGTCGATAAATCCGGGCCCGTTTTCGTCCTTAAATTTCTTATATGCAGCCACAAGTTCTTCTCCGGTATGGGCCTTGACAGTGTACTGCAGCCCGTGGCCCCTTGCCATTAGTTCCAAGTCAATGCACCCGCATGCCAGGGTTTCCTGGTTGCCGGTGGAACCGTATGCTCCGTTGTTCACTGCCACCACGGTCAGGTTGGATGGCTGCAGCGCAGCGATCTGGGTCAGTACATTTGGATTCATGAGCAGGCTGCCATCCCCGTCGATCACCACCACATGCCTGTGCTGTGCCATTGCCAGTCCCAGCCCGATAGCAGATGCCAGTCCCATAGAACCCAGCATGTAGAAATTCAGGGGCCTGTCGCCGGCATGGTACAGTTCCTTGCTGGGTATGCCGATATTTGAGAATACGATCTCGTCATCCAGTACTGATACCAGTGATTTGATGGCCTGGTACCGCGATATGGTGGGTGGATGGATTTTGGTCGTAAGTTCCAGGTTGCACATCCTGGATACTGTCTCCTTTGGTTCAGGCGGCGGCGCAGATTTTGAATTCTCCCATACAGAAGGAAGAACCAGGGCCACATGTGGGCGGTTATTGGTAAAAGCATCCTTGATAACATCATTAAGCAACTCGATCTCAGCTGATGACCCTATAACAGTATAATCAATATCAGAAGCTTTTAGAATATCAGGCAGTGCCCGTCCCAGCGGGAACTGTGCCGGAATCTTCTCATTATAAACACCCCGCCAGCTTGCGATAATCGGCAGTGGAACCTGGTATGTCACGTTCAGGGACAACAGGGCATTCAGCATATTACCAAGTCCGGTGCTCTGGATGACCATGACCGGGCGCTTATTGCCAAGGTAATAACCCGCACAGATACCAACACCATTTTCCTCACGCGTAAGTTTCAGTGTATTGAACTCATTGTCAATGAGCGGGAGTAGTTTTTTCATCCTGTCACATGGTAGAGTGGCAACCAGATCTACACCCTGGTCTTTCAATATCGTTACTGTTTTTTCTTCGGGAGTGAGAACATTCATTTTTTTAGCTCTTTTTCTGTTAGTATATTAAGTATAACTTGATGTACTCAAGAAAATCCGACCGAAGGGATAATTTTGTTCTTATTGGCACTTGATAAAGGCAGTATTTCCTCGATCTCCACATCAAGGGAATCTATATGCAATTCAGGTAGTATTTTACACAGGTCAAAGTCCTCTTTCAATCTTTCAACCCCACCGCCTGTGATATTCAACAGGATATGATCATCCGCTTTAACCCGGCCAAGTTCCACCGCTTCTACAAGGGCGGCAACTCCAACGGCTGCGGGTGCCATGATATCAATATCCTCCAACTCCTCGAATAGGTTCTTGCAGGACCGTGCCCGGGAATTGCTAATGCCGTACACTTGCCCGCCAGTGGACGAAAGGGCATCATAGACACCACCTGGAACCGAATATGGTGGTTTCCTGTTGGACAGGATGTCCGTATACATCCGGTTGATCTGCTGCTTTGCATTATGCTCGTCAACCTCTTCATCGATCTCCCTGCGCCCATGCTGCCATGCATCAAAAATGGGTGCAAATGGCAGGTTCTGGGCCAGGTGAAGTTTTGACAGGCGTTTCCCGAATCGGCCGTCGGCCTGCAGCCTCATAGCAGCTTCCCATGCGGCAATTCCCCCGGTTCCGCTGCCGATTGCCTGGAAATAATGATCCGGTATCCTGCCCATGGTAACGGCACCGTCCAGCATCACTGTACCCATACCGTCCCGCCGCGCCACATTCCTGGCACCGCCTTCGGGGGTCATTTTAGGCAGGCCGGCTATCCTGTCCGCAAGCCTGATGGCATCTGTATAATCAAAGGTCTCTGCTATACTGATAAGATGGATATTTTCAGTGGGCTCTTCAGGAATCCACATACGGTCTATACCGCTGCCTGGCACTACTATATATATCTCAGTATTGGAACCCACTGCCGCATGGGCAAAGGCACGGGCCGTGTTGCCTGCCGATGCCAACACTAGCTTGCTGTGGCCAAGTTCCTGCATCCGCTGGATCGTGGGATAGGCTTCCAGTTCCTTGAAACTGCAGGTCAGTATATTTGCTCCCATTTCGGGCCAGTATCCGTTAAAACCGATATACAGGTTGGTCAGTCCCAGTTCACTGGCCAGGCCTGTACTTTTGTAGGTTATGGGCCCGGCTTTTGTATCCATCGGGCCGTTCACTGGCAACCATTCCCGGAACCGCCCCATGCCGGGATTGTCATGAAGCTGCAATTGGCGGGATGAGTACATTGCACGGGGCAGGCCGTTGTCTGAGGGGCAGTTAAGGGCTTGGTCTGGTAATTCAGTGCCGCATCCGGAACATACGACAGTAAAATTTGATAATCTGTTATCGTTGTGCTGTAATGAGGGCTGTATGATGGAGTGCATTAATTGGACGGTCTGGAAAAACATCTATTTATGATTTTCCAAAAATGGATTATTTCTGTCCCATAAATGCAAACAACAGCGCCAGATTGGACTTGAAGGATAATATACTACTCATTGACGTTTGTATTTTCTTTAGTATACAAAGTCATACTTCACATATAGTAAAATAACCGGAACAATAAAACAACTGGATATTGGAACTTTCCTGTTTCTAACTAATGTTTGCGCATCAAAGCCATTATTCCTGGCTTAGCATCCATAATAGGTGGTAGACTGCAACCCGTTTCCATACAAGAACCTCCAAATAACTCACTATTAAGCCGGTCATTTATTTCCTTGAATATCCGTTTATATGCAATACAGTGGGGGTCCACACCCTTAATTTCACCATCATAGGGTGCCATTGCATTGTAAGGGCATCCACCCCGGCAATAATTGATATATTGACAATCCCTACATTCTTCATCAACAAAATCCTTATACTGGTGCATGATCTTCCATGCGGTAGAACGGGCAAGGTCATCCATACTGGGATGGTCATAAACATTGCCCATAACATATTTTGGCATACCTACATAGCGATAGCAGGGATATATGCTCCCATCAGGTCCCACAGCAAAGGTATCCCCCATGCAATCCACATAGGTGCAGACATTACCCCTGCCTGTAAGCACACTTTTGCACATGTTGTTAATATTCATAATTTCAATATCATTCATATGTTTTAGAGATTTATCCAGGAGATAAACCAGCAATTCTCCATACTCTTCCGGATCAAGTGTCCACTCATTGGGGTTATCGCCGCGTAAAGATGGCAGTGCAGGATGTAACTTAAGAGTCAGACCATTTTCAAGGAAAAAATTGAAAATATCCTCTTTAGAATTCACAGATTGGGAGGTAAAAGTGCAGATAAAACTCACCTTAAGACCATTATCCCGTGCAATTTCACAGCCTTGTATGGTTTTCTCGAAATATCCATCTCCTCTTTGCAGGTCATTGATTTCCCTGGGACCATCTAAACTGGAACCGATGGGAATATTATACTCTGCCAGGATCTGCGCAAGTTCAGGGGTCATCTTCCAGAGATTGGTCTGCAACGCAAAAGCAATTTTCTGATGACCTAAACCTTCAGCCAGTAATGCTAAAGCTTTCCTGTAAAATTCTGGACCCGCTAAAAGCGGCTCCCCGCCATGGAAGGTAAAAGTGACCGGTTCTTTACGGAAATTCTTGAGCCATTTAACCACTTCTTCAATGGTTTCAATACTCATTACAGGAGAATCTTCTTCAGAACTCCAGCAATAACTGCAATTAGAAGGACAGCCTAAAGTAGGAATTAACATTACATGGAACGGCATAAGATACCTCGTTTTTTTGACCGCTTTTAAAGTATTAATAGTTTTCCTGTTTCGTAATTGAGACCTTGAACTTACGCTGCTTTTGACTCTTTCTTCTAAATTCTGAATCCGGCAAATACCTCTATCCACCGTTATGAGCTTATGGGGGGATTGGACCCCTACGCCCTTCACTTACACATCATAGGGATTGGGGGGGGCACTTCGTGCACTTTTTGCCCTCTGGGAAGAGAATTGAAACATTCTTCAGGTTAAGAGCTGATGGCTACCGGGGCGACCTGGGGAATGAGAGCATGGGCCGTGAGTCAGGATCTTGGAACTGGGTCTGGAGTATGACTGGATTAGTATACAAGGGCTACCAGCATTAAAGGAACGATAATTTCATTTTTACAAGTTCTCTGATAAATAACCATTAAACAGGGTTCAAAGCGACAAACCGTTTTATTTTAGAATCCCGACTGTTCTTGACAGACTGATTTAGCCGATGGTCTGAGGTTAATCCGATATGCAGATGACTTTGTGATTTATGTCAAAAGTAAACGGGCGTTTAGTGATGAGCGATCCTATCCCGATAAGAAGTGGACTAGATTCTCATTCTAAGTCATTATTTGAATAATAGGCATCAATATCATAATTAGCCATTCGAACGGGAATTACATCATCTATAAGCCTGCGGTAAAAAGCCAGAAGCGCATCTTTGCGATATTGTCTGGATTGTAACTGAATTTTGCTATAATCTGGAAGCTTGACTTCATTTCCAATGACTTTAGGCATCAAAGACGACCTATAAAGAACACCTTTTTTTAGGATGCAAATGGCTTCGGGGATATCTCTACTTTTGAATTTATGTCCATTATGAGAGGTTATTGTGAAGTCTACCAGATGATCCTGCAATGTATTTAACTCGTTTCCATCATAAGCAAAAATGTAAGTTAAGATAGGAAGTGGTGCTGGTGATATTATCAGTGCATTGCCCTTTTTATAGTGCTGTGATCCTTTTCTAACGAGCAACTTTGTTTTTGCAGAAGATTTTACTGCTTTATGCAATTCATCTTTATTGAGGAAACTTTTAATCTCTATTGTAGCAATAACACTCTCTGCGATAATTATTGATTTGGTTTCTGAACCTATATCTATAAAAGGAAGACGATTGTCTATTAAAACGCAATCCTGTTGGCTACTACGATTACCCTCAGAATCCACGATCGTTCCTGATTTTATTTCGATAGTGGCAGGCAAATGAGGGCGGAGAAACTTATGGATAATAAGTTCACGGATATCCCCCGTTGTGCCAGGGTGTCCAGTGCCTGAGGCTTGATCTGCAAGTGCCAACAATACCTTAGATATTTTATGAAAATGATTACGAATCTCTATCATAGTTAATCACACAGTCAACATCGCTTTTCTTAAAAATTTTTGTTTGATATTTTCTATAGAGGCTGTCCAACAACTTCTGTCAGTAACAAATCACTTGCTTCTTTTTCGATTTAATGCTCCATTTCGTCTATTTTTTGTTTGGATTTTGAATTACTGGACAGCCTCTATAATGTATGAAACAACAAATTATTGATTGTTTTCAGGATTAACATTTTGAAATCCCTATTGTTCAGTTTTTTTCATGGTTAAAAAACTGTTGTTTAACTTAAATGCTTCGAATTTTGGAGATCGTTTGAAATCCTTTGATTTATATTTTCCATGAAGCTACTCATAGCAGAGTTGTGGGGTATCTCATGTCTCTGGCTACTGATGTTGCATTGACCATAGCTTGTCCCAACCGCAGCAGAGCTGCGGAGCATAACGATTAAGATAAAAAATATTCTACCAAACCAATTATGTCAACATCTCACATCAAGTTATTCTGTGTGATCCTGTTCGGATGAAGTTGAAAATCAAAGACATTAGAACGATCTCGAATTTTGGTATTTTTGAGCAACCCCCTGAAAAGGTAAAGCATAAATTATAGAAAATCTTAAAAGTAATACAGAACTACTTATTCGAAAAGCAGATTCTTTACAAAGATTGGGGGAATTTGAAGAAGCATTAATGAATATGAGGAGATTTTAAAGGTAATTTCGCCTAAGAATTTACCAGTGGAATATGCGACGACCCAGAATGATCTTGGAAATCCATACGTGGATTTAGCTGGAGTGCGAGATAAAGAATCCAATCTTGAAAAAGCCATCAATGCATACCAGGAAGCATTAAAAATTTATACTGTTAAAAGATATCCTATAGAGATTGTCGGAAAAGCCTTATTTTCGAATATTTCAGCTTTAATGTATAAACTTGACCGGGCGCAGCATAGTGATTTAGGTTAAACAATATTTCTGGAAGTTTCAATTTAGGCGCTTTACAGGTACTTTTCCGACAATCTCCTATAATGTATCAACTAGTAAAATCAAATCTAGAAAAAGCACGCAGTCAATAGAAAAATCACAAGTTGCAAAAATGATTCTTGACTTTCCAAGTGCGCCTAATTTCAGTACTTCGCTAATTTTCAACCTATCTTTTTCAATCCAGGCCAACCGATACCTTTATATAGGTAACAGGCGCCGCCATATGCTCGCAAAAACCAATCGGTAGCCTGAACTCCTCTATGGGCGCAAAAAAATAGTCAACTTTTTCTCTTTAATTCATCTAGAGTTTGGATTATTTTGTTCTTGGACTCTTCAACCATTCCACTAGTATCTTCAATTTGTTGTTCAGAAATTATTTGTTCAATCAATATGAGTGAATCCAATGCTTGTCTAGTACCATCTTCCAGATGATTTTCCGCAGCTGTTTTAGCTATTTTTTCAAGTGACTCCAATATAAGTATTGGAATCACATGCCTATGTTTTACTTCTAATTTGCCTACATATTCCAAGGAGATTATTACCTGTAATATTACATCAAAATTTTGCCCAACTGCCGCTGTAATTCCAATAAATCTTAAAGATTCTTCAACATCATGTGTTGCTTCATTCAATTCTTGTTCAATAGTATTTTTTCCTATTTTTGCTAAAAGTTGTGCTGCCAACTTAACAGTTTCATCTAGTTTTTGTTTTGCTGCAGCATTTCCAATAATGCCTAGAAGAACGGAAGCATCTCTTGTTGGATATTTAAGTTTTTGTTTTGCAGTATCTTCTCCAATAATTCCAATAGTAATTACTGTTTCCTGAGCTGAAATTTCATCGTTTCTACTTACTGCTATTCTTCCAACTGTCCCTAGATGATTGAAAAACAATGTTGATATTGCACCTTCTGCACTTTCGATTTCCTTCTTTAAGGTTTCTCTTTTCAATATTTGGGTTGCGCTGTTTGCAATTGAATTAAGCCCCTGCTTCACCGTTTCATATTCATATTTTACCATTGAGCTAACTATTATGTCAGTAATTGGCTGAATAGGATCATTTTCGCAACAATTTCTTTCTATAATTGCTTTAAATATTTTTTTCATTGTTATTCTTTTGGAAAGTATCTTGATCATTGTGAAAGGCTTGACAATATCTAATGTATTCATTATATATGGAACTAAAGATACAAACGCAAAAACACCAAGATAATATGAATATGATATATGATTTTCAAGGCTTGCCAAGCAAATAAATTCTTTCTGACACAGTTGAGGATTTACCGTTTCTATCAATTTCAATACACCTAATCCATAGAAAATTGCAATACCGTAAATCCCAATAAGTATCATGAGGTCAGGAGTTTTTTTATATACATCAATCACCCTCGCTGAGTACGAGAAGCTGATATCTGTACACCAATGAGACTCAATGTTATAACTATCGCCACAATGGCAGCTTCGCTTTGTATCAGAGCACTAAGCATATATCTGGCACTTTCCACATCGGTATGCAAAAAATTACTTTTAGTAAATATAAAATCGAATACTTTAAAAATAAATAACCAAATTATCAAATAAAGTGCTAGTCTATTCAACCATTTTGGTTTATTGAACCATGAATATACAAATCTAAAAGATTCCATTAGTATTTCGATAATAATCCACATTTCAAGAAGTAAAGATTATCGAAATAGATAAACCTTTTTGAAAAGATTGCTTATTTGTTAGATATCTCATATTCAATTCAATATTCTTCTAA
>Ga0255368_10047_pt1 | contig 25568 bp, 29 predicted proteins | sample ANMaggSeSYBR01E6_FD_182094 | JGI IMG/M metagenome (GOLD analysis project Ga0255368, IMG submission 182094) | Sediment cell enrichment communities from methane seep in Santa Monica Basin, California, United Staets - ANME aggregate JGI... | ecosystem: Environmental > Aquatic > Marine > Cold seeps >...
TGTTCGAATCAACCTTGCAAAGCCATCAGTTTTTCAGCAATCAACCAGGGTGCCGGGAGGGCAGCCAGCACAAGCGGGTCGAAAGCAAAACATATTGCCACAGAAAAGGTGGGTAATCAGGAGTTCGTTACCCTGTTTGCCGAGAAGGGAATGCGTGTCTATTAAGATCAACCTAGAATTTGAAACCAGACTTGATTCAGAATTGGCTTTGAGGATATATTGACCGATATCAAACTGGTGTGTGACTACAGGACCAAGACTGCCTTCCTTGTATGTCAGCAGGCTTTTGCAACACTTCGATCATAGTTCCCTTTTTCAAAAAATTATATCTTACAACTACCCCTGCAAAGCCAATTGAAATCTTCAGCCAGCATCTGTGTAAATGTGGTTTTGCCTGCCTCAGCCGTGCAATAAAAACCATTTGTTTATGCGCAGAAAGCATTTTCCAGATATTTTTGTATAATATCCCCTTCTTTATGCTTGACAATATGGTCTTATAACCGAATTTTATCAAACCAATCAGCGACTCGTGCCCAAAAAAAGATGGAGTCGCTCCCGTGAGCCTATTTCACAATAATCTGCACAGGCACGATAGTGCCGATCGAGCTTTTTGCTCCAGTCTCCGGATCTATAGAGCTTCCTATTATGGTAATATAGTCGGTAATAACATCACCGACAGATCCACCCGGGTCTGTGTATGTATAGGTGCGTTGTTCGGTTATAGTGCCGTAATTCGGTGTGAAGGAATCGGTCTCAATGTTTGTAAAGACAGGAAAAGTATAAGGAGTAGTGGATAGGCCTACCGCCACTGTCAGGCCCACGGGATAAGGAGAATCGTGTAAATCCCCTGCCTCTCCTTCCGATCTTTCATAAGGAAGGCAAAAGGTTGTAGATGCCGTGGTCTCTGTTCCAAGGACAAGGGTGCTTGCCCTGATTCGATCTCTAATCCAATTGGCATGATCCTTCAGGTAGACCAGATCGAAATTGGCAACACCATTTTCATCTGTGGTCACGGTTGTAGGGAGAGTGCCTACCGCAGAGTTATGAGGCGTCAACAAACCATCCCCATTTTTGTCTTCACCAGGATCGAGGAAAGTATTTTCATTTAAGTCTTCATTCTCAAAGGTTCCTGAAATATATGGTACAAATTTCTCCGCATCAGGGTCAGGGTTTTCATCATACCAGGGACCTGCCGAATACTGGGAAGGCCATGAGCTGAGAGAAACCACGGCGCCTGATACGGCATTGCCGTTTGAATCCGCCACCAGTACCGACATTGGCATCGCATAGGTGGTTGGATTCAGCACGGTAATTTCAGTACCCATACCGATCACCACTGATCCGGCTGTCCCACCGATTGTAATGCCCGGATCAAGTGCAACGGCAACTGCCGTGATGGTGACCGTTGCTCCTGCCGTTTCTGTGGCCAGGGTTTCGCCGTCAACCAGCGTCAGTGTAATGGCGGCCACAGTTTCAATGATATAGATACCGTCATTGCTTTCCGAACCTTGAACCCTGATCTGTTCACCAGCCTCAAAACCGTCTGTTTCAAATGATTCCCCGTCAGATCGCGTGATAGTATCCTTAGCTGGATCATTATTATGAAATGAAATAATGTTGGTCAAAGGACCGGTAGTACCTTCGCCGACAACCCGGGCACTGACGATCACAGGTTCTATCGAAGGCAGTGAGCCGGAAGTAAATGTTGTGGTTGCAACACCTGAGATATCCGTATACACAACAACAGGTGATAAGGCCTCGCCGCCGCCTGTGGGGTTTTCAATCGAAAATGCAACAGGAGCGCCGCTGACAACCTGAAGATCCGAAGTCCGCACGGTTGCCGTTAGGGTAGCCGTATTGCTAATGCCTCCGGAACTTGGCGCAACCACATATGTGCTGGACTGTAGCGTAATGCGTGCAGCATCCTCGGATGGCGCGGCGATAGCTACTCCAAGAGTGTCCAGAGTCGAAGAATTGTCCAGATCAGATACCTGAATGGTTGCAAGGCCGGCCTGACTCGAACTAAACACGGCTGAAGCTCTTCCGCCTGCAACAGCCACCTCTATTACCCGCCCTGTTTCGCCACCCCCTGTTAGGCTGCCGAGGGTCGTGGCAAACTGGACATTTGTCAACCCCGGGGCATTTACAATAATTGTAAGATCTGTGTTGGTGGAAAGGAGACAAGGATCTGTTGTTGGTGAGGTAATGCCAAAGAGCGCCCCAACAGAGCTTACAGTATATGCTTGAGTGCCCATTGTCCCAAGGCCCAAGGCCGTTATTGTTACAAGGCCGGCGTTTGTGCCTGTAACAGTCACCTGAAGCTCGCCGCTATTGTTTGTATTACCTGAAGACGCCGACAGGATGGCTCCACCGTCACCGCTGACACTCAGTGTAACCGGGATATCATAGACAGGCCTCTCTCCTGCATCCTTTGCCGTTATTATCAGTGCGGCAGTAGTTGAGCCATCATTTGTAATGTTCGAATTGTCGGTAGAAAGAGTGAGGTTTGAGTCTGTGATCTCTACGGGTACCTGCGAAGAAAGCCCTGAGACAGTGCCGGTAATCGCAACAACCTGATTGCTTGGATCAAAAGACCCTGATGAAAAGATAATCTGCGCCTTGCCATTTGCATCTGTATCAGCAGATGACGCGTTTATCTGCCCTCCTCCGGCGCTAAATACTACAGTAATTCCTTCTATGACGGCATTGCTTGCATCCAGAACATTGGCGGTAATGATAGAATTGTCCGAGTTGTCGGATTTTACGGAAATGGGATCCGCAGAAAGCTTAATTGAGGATGCCATGACTCCACCACCGCTGAAGGTAACAGTTGTCGTGCCTGAGATACTTCCGACCGATGCCGTAACGTTCGCAACAACACCTTGCTCTGTGCTGCTGGTAAGTGTAGTCGTGGCTTTGCCCTCGCTATCAGTGGTTCCGCTGGCTGTAATAGAACCGTTATCGGTGCCAAACTCGACCTCAATGTCGGGGACACCCTGTCCTGTGACTGTTTTTACAGTAGCTGTGATTGCACTGGTACTGGTTCCATCAGCGATAATGCTCGTTGGATCGGCCAACAGACTTATTTCAGCCGCAGTCAATCCATCGCCGTTTTCTTCTGCCGCGGAACTATCACTGGAACTGTCGCTGTCTCCGCCTCCCGATGACCCGCAGCCTGCTGAGAGAAAGGTCATAAGAACTATTAGAATAACAATACCGGTGTGTTTGAATTTCATAACGCTTCCCCTATTAGCTCAAAGGTAAAAGTTCAAGGCTCAAGTCTCAAAGTAAAATGGAAATTTCAATACAGCTTCGATGATTTGTTGATTCGTAACCCGTCTTTATCACCCAATCGTGTATCCATTCAATCATCTAATCATATCACGTTGCTCAAGCCTGACTATTCTTGGGGTAATAAATATCAGCAGCTCTTCTTTGTTGTCTGTTTTGTTTGTTGATTTAAAAAGCCAGCCAAGCAGGGGAATTTTTGATAACCAGGGGACACCCGATACGCCTGAGAATTTGCTTGTTTTAATAATCCCACCAATTACAACAGTGTTCCCATCGTCTATCAATAGCTCAGTCTCAGCGGTTTTTGTTGTAAATGATCGTCCTGCATCGTACTCAACTCCAAGGTCTTTTTTTTCAATTTTTATATTCATTGAAATGCGATTGTCAGGAGTTACGTGAGGTTTAACTTTAAGGACGAGATCTATGTCTTCAAACACAGTCGTAGTATTGCCGGATTCGTCCAGCTTAAGGTATGGATAGCGCAGTCCCTGTGTAATTGTGGCTTCTTTGTTGTCAAGTGTTACAATTTTGGGTGAGGAAATTATCTTGCCTTCCCCCTCTGATTCCATTGCCAGCAACATGGCGTTTAGTAAAAATGGAGTGCCGGCTATTTTTGTAAAATTAAAACCTATACTCCCCATGTTTGATGCAATTGGAGCATTCACTGCCATGTTATAGCCGTATGTGCCTCCAAGGATATCATAGCCCCTTTGCGGGCCTATTCCGGCACGAGGATCATCTTCTTGAATACCGCCGGCCGCTCCCCACTGGGTTCCGATTTCCCTTGAAAAACTGGTGGTAGCCTCTACTATCCTGGCTTCGATAATTACCTGAGGTGTTACCTTGTCGAGATTTTTTACTATTTCCCTGGCCCTGTCTATCTTGTCAGGAATAGCTGTTATAATTATAGTGTTGGTCCGCTGGTCGGCGCCGGCGTTGCCTCGTTCCGTTAATATCGCTTCAATTTTCGGCAGTAAGTCTTCCTGCGCATTGGCATAGTTAACGGAAATATATTCGGTAACAAGCGGCTCTAAGGCTAATTTATCCCTTTTGAACACAGCTTCTTTTTTAAGCGTTTCCGCCGTGGCTATCCTTATTACATCTCCCTCAAAAACCCTGCCGAGCTGGTTCATTTTAAGGATCAGATCGAGTACCTGTTCCCATGGTACTGGTTTATCTAAAGCCATAGTAACTTTGCCGGCAACATCTTTGTCAATTGCAAAGTTTTTTCCGCTTACCTCCTGTAATATTCGGAAAACATTTTTAATGTCAGTTTCATAAAAATCCAGGGCTATTTTTTCGCCAGTATATTTTTCAGCAAATAGACCCTCAGATGTTTTTTTATCAATATCAATATCAATTTCTTCTTTAGTTACAGTTTGGGTAAGAACTTTTTTCCATGCGGGAAGTTTAGCATCTTCCAAAGGTCTGGGCGCTATTGATGATGCTTCGAAATGGACCAATAGCAAATCATCGTTTTGTTTAATAAAATAAGGCACGGACTCCCGCAGCTCGATTGTGAGCATGGAAGTATTTTTCATAGCAGATGTCTGATCAGGGACAATTCTATCTACTGCGCTTTCAAAACGGGTAGTAATTATCGGGAACTTACGGTAATCCGGCAGTCTGGTATCTATCAGTTTGAGTTGTAACATTTGGGGCGAAACTTTTTTTATTCTGTATTCAACAGGTCGAGTTGTTCCAATAATGATGGTTGATTTTCCGGCCTCTTCGCTAGAAAAATCAATACGATTAACCCATGCAGGCTTTTTGGCTTTTTCTTCCTTTTTTTCTGCTGGTTTTTCTACTGGCCCAGAGGAAGATGAAATTGGGGAAGATAATGCTTTAGATGGTCTGGAAAATGATATTTTAAGACCGGTTTCTTCATTAGCTGTTTTATAGGGAACATCTTTTTTTAGTAATATTTTGATCCTGGATTTATGACCTTTTTCATTTAACTCGGAAGCTGTTATTGGGCCAACAATTTCGCTTTCCGGCGAAATATTTGTTTTGATATTATCAAGAGCTGTTTCAGGAAAGTAAAGCAGTACAGCCAGGGGAAAGAGTTGTTTAACAGACATGTAAGTCAATAAACGATTCCCCTTAACCAATACATTAAATGATTCCGGATCCTCTGAGGTGCTTATTTCAGTTATAAGCTTTGGTTCAGGAGAAACTTCCATATCTTTTTTTGCAGCCATATTTTGAGCACATCCTGTAAATACAGGTATTAAAATTACCAGGAAAATAGCTATGGCCCTGATTTTTGACAATTTATAATTTCTGTAATTCATATTATTCTTCTCCAGGAGGCTTCTGAAGTTTAAGTTCTCTTTTAACAAGACTTGTTTTGCCTAATATGCTTTCGGCTTCTTCTTCTACAACTACACAGCCCTTTAATATTTTTATTACCCTGCCTGATTTAATACCTATGCTGGTGCCTTTTTTTATTACAAACCCCTTGCCGGACGCATCTTCTACAAGCGCTTTATTTCCGCCTGGCGCGAAGATTATCCCCACAAGCTTCAACTGACTCAAGTCAACCTTTTCAATAGGGGTAAGCGGAATGCGTTTTTTCTTTTTTCTGTCATTTTGATCAGCAAATGCGGAAGATTCAACTCTGAAAATTGAGGCAAATGGATCTATTTTCCCCTCAACCTTATAAGTGACAGTTGTTTTTGATAATTCGACTGTTTTATCAGGCTTTTGATCAGGGACAGCATCTGTTTTACTGGTTACTGGTTTTAATGTTTGTTTTTTTATTTCAGGTTTTGAGATTTCAATTTTTTGATCCTTTTTAACCGGCGGCTTTTCCTTTTTTGGCATTACAATTTTTTTTCTGATAACCGTTGCTTTTTGGGGCTTTTCTGGTTGATTATCGCATCCATAGAACAAGAAGAGGCTTGTTAGGCAGGCTATAATTAATATTTTTATATGGTTACGCATTGACTTTTTAACCCTGAACCTGTTACTTTATTTTTTTTTCGCTGTGTTTGCCGCATCTTTTTCTTCAGCCTCGACAAACCTGTAAGTTATAGCCGTACAGGAGGTGTTAAGCTCTCCCTCTTCCCTGGGTGTAGTCATCACAATATTTTTTATGTTTACTATTCTGAATAACCTTGAAACATTATCAAAAAAGAGTCCAACATTGTGGTAATTGCCGGCAACTTTAATTGAAACAGGAATTTCAGCATAAAAATCTTTATTAATTTCTGATATAGGCTGAAATAAAAGAAATTCCAGGCCGGCTTCCTTGCCGGCTTCGCTGATGCTGGTTAGCAAAGAAGGAATTTCTTTTTTGTCGGGCAAAGCTTTCATGGCGATTTTGTATTTAGCTTCGGCTGTTTTCATTTTTTCTCTATATTGGTTAAGCTGCGCAGCCTTTTTTTTAGCTGAAGCGAGCCTTTGCTCAAGATTTTTGTATTCTGAATTTAATTGATTCAGCCCTTCAAATTTTGGAAGATATAAAAAATAAATAAACGTCCCTGTAATTACAATGAAAGTCGCAACACATATCAGGATTCTGTGAAGTTTTGATATGTTTCCAACTTTTTCAAATAAGGGTTCAATAGGTTTTAAAGAAATGTCGAATTTCTTCATTATTTTTTTGCCTTCTCGGTAGCAGCTTTATCAGCAGGCTTTTTATTACAGGAAATTACAAATCTTTTAAGATTTGTATACTTATTATACGTTTCTTGTTTCAGATTCATTAAATTTATGCTGTCAAAAAGTTTTGAGCCTTCTAAGCGAGTCATAAAATCAGCCACTGTTTTATTATCAAGAGCAAACCCTTTAATTGTGACTAACTCTTCTTTTGACTCAAGAGATGTAAACCACATCCGTTTTGGAATTACCATAAACGTCATTATATCAAGAAGACGGACAGGCTCTTTGCTATTAAGCTCAAGATTTTTTATTACACCCGTTTTTTTATTGAGGACAGCCAGCCTGTTTTTGATACCGTCTATTTCTTTAGTTATCTTGTTGTATTTGGACAGTTCATTTTTAATGTTTTCTATTTTAACATTATAGACGTCAATCTTGTTGTTCAACGATATATTATAGTAATACATGGAAAGAGTGACAAATATAATTGAGAGAAAAAATGTCGAGACCTGGAGGCGTATGTTCTCTTTTTTGCGTGTAGCTCTATAAGGCAGTAGATTAACTTTTATCATTTGTCATCAACTCTTCTTAAGGCAAGACCCATGCATATAGCTGCTTGAGGAGCTATATGCTCAAGGTATGAAGGATCAAAATGCTCAGCTATATGTAACTTTTTGAAAGGATTAATAGTTTCTACATCAGATGATGTTTCTGCCGCCAGAAGTTGACGGAATTCCTTAATTTGGGCGCCACCGCCGCTGAGCATAATGCTTTTTATCTGTTCATCTGGGTTTGCCGAATAATAAAAGTCAAGAGCGCGTTTTATTTCGATACTCCACTCGGAAACCACAGATGAAACAATTTGTTTTAGATCATCAGGATATATTTTGTCTGCCTGTTTACTAAGCTTAATTTGTTCGGCTTCTGCAAAAGAACAGTCTATAAGAGAGATTATCTTTTGATTTATCTGGCAGCATCCCATGGAAACATCTCTCATAAATACAGAAGAATGGCTTTTCAGTATGTTCAAAGATGTTTTGTTTGCTCCTATATCTATCAGCACTACATTTTCATCAGTTAAGTCATAATTAGCTTCAAAAATATTTTGCAGGGCAAAGGCATCAACATCGATTATACATGGGTTAAGTCCGGCCATTTGAACAAGATTAATATAGTCACTAATCATTTCCTTTTTGGCTGCAACCAGGATAACACTCATTTGATCTGAGCCGGTTTCCGTTTCTCCCAGGATTTGATAATCTATATTAACCTCACTGATGTCGAAGGGGATATATTGTTCTGCTTCAAGATGAATGGTTTCCTGGAGTTGTTCTTCGGTTGCGGTTTGCACGTCTATTTTTTTGACAATAACTGAATAACCTCCGATTGATACGGCAACATTTTTTTCTTTTATGTTATTCGCCTTAAATAGTTGACGAATTGAGTCGGCAACATTTTCCGGGTCATTTATATTGCCTTCTTCAATTGCTCCCGGGGCAATACTTATCATTCCGAAATTTTTCAGGGCAAACCCCTTTTTTGTTGTTGTAATTTCTCCGGCCTTTAAAGCGCTGAAGCCAATATCAAGGCCGACTAAGCTGGGAGATTTTCCAAATATCATTTGATATGCCCTTAATTTCCAAATATCTTGTTTTTATCCGAAAGTTTAAATCCCAGGGCCAAAAGAATTTTTCTTTTGGTTTCCATACGGCACGGCATATTTTTTTCTATTCGAGCGATAGTGATCGGAGAGACCTTTGCTTCTCTTGCAAGTTCGGACTTGCTCATCATACGGGATTCTCTAATTTTTTTTAAAGAGTTGCCGCTCATAAAAAACCTTACTTTTCGTCATGCATTGTTAATAAGTTAAATATTTTTCCAGAACTATGGATTAATTGCATAACATTATTATTATTAAGTCAAGTTAATTATGCATAATTATATATAATTACGTTATGCTGTGCTTCTAATTATTCAACAACTATATATAGTGTAACTATTTAGGTGGATAGCCTGAAGGCTGAAGCCCCTCCTTTAAATTTTCAGATTCTCACGCAAAGGCGCAAAGACGCTAAGTTTTATTTTTTTTCTTTGTGAGCTTGGCGCCTTTGCGTGAGGCAATATTTTTGAAATAGAGTTATCCTCGACTTTAACGTTGCACTGAGCTTTACCTTGACTTTAATGGCTAATTTCCTTATGTTTGCAATAAGTTAATTTTTCTAAACTTTTTATATCGACTAAATAAAAACCTATGATACGATTTCTTGAATTTGCAGGGAGACCGCTTGTATTTTTTGTTGAAGAATGCGGCAGAATTATGCTCCTTCTGCTGTCAACCATATCATGGATGTTCCGGCCGCCGTTTCGTTTTAGAGTTGTTTTTAGGCAGATGGAATTTGTTGGAGTAAATTCCGTTGGTGTTGTTCTGATTACAGGCGCTTTTACGGGCATGGTTCTTGCTCTTCAGACGTATCACGGTTTTAAAATGTTCGGGGGTGAAAGCCTGGTGGGCTCAACCTTGGCCCTGGCAATGACGCGCGAACTTGGGCCGGTTTTCACAGCCTTAATGGTGACGGGGCGTGTTGGTTCAGCGATGGCGGCGGAACTCGGTACCATGAAAGTCACAGAGCAGATTGATGCGTTAAATACGATGTCAGTCAATTCCATTCAATATCTGGTTATGCCTCGTATAATTGCCGCAATATTAATGCTGCCTGTTTTGACGATTATATCTGATTTTGTCGGTATTGTGGGTGGCTATTTTGTTGGTGTTAACCTTCTAAAAATCAATTCAGGAATTTTCATAGCCAAAATAATTGATATTGTTGAACTTGATGATATTTTCAATGGACTTATAAAAGCTGCATTTTTTGGATTCATTCTTTCTCTTATAGGTTGTTACAAGGGAATATATACAATCGGCGGCGCTGAGGGAGTTGGAAGGGCGACAACACAGTCGGTGGTCTTGTCATCAATATTGATTTTTATCAGTGATTATTTTCTTACGGCAGTCATGTTCTGATGATCAAACTAATAAAGATAACCAAGTCATTTAACAGCCAAAAAGTTCTGGACGAACTTGATCTTAATATAGATTCTGAAAAGATTACCGTTATTATTGGTCAGAGCGGAGGAGGCAAAAGCGTTCTCTTAAAGCATATTATAGGTCTTATAAGACCGGATTCAGGGCAAATTATCATTGACGGAATTGATATTACAAATCTAAACGACAAAAAGCTTAATGAAGTACGAAAAAAGTTTGGTATGCTTTTTCAGGATGCAGCCTTGTTCGACTCAATGACGGTAGGTGAAAATGTAGCTTTTCCTTTAAACGAACACGCGCGATTATCAAGAAAAGAGGTCGATAAAATAGTTAATGAGAAGTTAAATCTTGTTGGACTGGAAAATATGACACACAAAATGCCTTCCGAACTATCCGGTGGTATGCGCAAGCGAGCCGGACTTGCAAGGGCTATTGCGCTGGATCCAAAAATTGTACTATTTGATGAGCCCACAACAGGCCTTGATCCTATAATGCGCGAAAGCATTGATGAGCTTATTGTAGCGACCCAGAAGAGGACAAAGGCGACCTTTATTGTTATTAGTCACGATATTGAGTCCACCTTTAGGATTGCACATAAGGTAGCCATGTTATATCAGGGTAAAATTGTTGCTGTTGGGACACCGGATGAAATGCGTTCATCAAACAATTCTTTTGTTAAACGGTTTATTAAGGATTTAAGAGATTGAGGGATTTTCTTTGTCAAATTTAAGCATAGAAGCAAAAGTCGGTGTTTTCGTTGTAATTGGAATGATAATTCTTGGATACATGTCCATGCGGCTGGGTAAGCTTGGTTTTAAAATGGATAAAGGATATGAAGTTCATATATATTTTGATTCAGCATCCGGCCTTGAAGAAGATGTTCCAGTTGAGATCGCAGGAGTTGAAGTGGGCAGGGTCCGCAAGATTTTACTTGAAGACGGGAAAGCGCTGGTAATCCTTCGAATAGATTCTAATGTTAAACTTAGAAAAGATGTTAAAGCTTCAATCAGAAGCAGGGGAATACTTGGTGATAAATATGTTGTGCTTATTCAGGGCTCGCCGGCAGCTCCCCTGATTGAACCGGATGGGCGCATTGTTAGCACTGTCTCTACAACAGATTTGGAGAGTCTGATGAATGTTCTCGGAGAGGTGGCGGAAAATATCAGCAATTTGACACGTTCGTTTGCGAATGTAATGGGAGGTGAAAAGGGCGAAGCTTCACTTCGTTCAATAGTTGATTCTATGAAGTCTGTGGCTGAAACTCTGGACAGAACCGTGCAGGAAAACAATGAAGAACTTGTAAAAATAATAGCAAATCTTTCCGAGTTCTCAGCGACAATAAATGAAATTTCATCAAAGATTAATAAAGGAAAAGGAAGCATAGGGAAATTAATTAACGAGGTGGATACAGTTGAAAGATTAAACGGAACACTCGCATCGCTTAAAGAAATAACTGAAAAGATAAACAGGGGAGAAGGATCATTAGGAAAGCTGATTAATGAAGAAGAAACGGTTGAAAACATAAATTCAACTCTTACCAGCATAAATGATTATATGCAAAAACAGGAATCTTTTAGAACATATCTGGATTACAGAGGAGAATATCTTTTTGACAGCGAAGAAGTTAAATCCTATCTTACTCTTCGTATTCAACCAAGGGCGGACAAATATTATTTGCTTCAGGTTGTTGATGATCCGGGAGGAGTGGAATCTGAAACCGATATCACAACTACTACAAACGGAGTAACCACGACAGAGCATATTGAAAAAAATGAAAAAAATGAAATTAAGTTTTCAGCCCAAATTGCCAAGCGTTACTATGACCTTGGCTTGCGCGGTGGAATTTTTGAATCTACAGGCGGTTTCGCATTTGATTACTATCTTTTCAAAGATCGCCTGACTCTTTCGGTGGAAGCCTTTGATTTTGATTCAGACAGCAATGCTCACTTGAAATTCAAAGCAGATTTTACGCCATTAAAGCATTTATATATAACCACGGGTTTTGATGATTTTATAAGCGATGAAGGGAATGAATCTTTTTTTATCGGAGCTGGAATTAACTTTTTAGATGAAGATCTCAAAACCATTCTTTCGAACCTTCCATTTTATAAATAATAATTCATAATATTTTTTCTTTTGCTATCTCTAAATAGCTGGAATCTTTATAGTCAGAAATAATTTTATTAAAAGCCTCAGCGCTTTTATCTTTGTTTCCCATTAATGCGTAAAGCCGTCCTAAATTGAACAGAGCTTCATCTTTAATTTCATCATCAGGTCCGGATATAATAATTTCAAAATATTTTGCGGCAGAATTGTAATCTTTTTTTCCTTCGCAGGAGTATGCAATACCATTCAATATAAGGCTTTTAATAAATGGGTTATTTTCAAACTCAGGAAGGGCTTTATTATATAATTCCACAGCCTTATTAAAATCACCAGCATTGTAACAGATATTTGCATACATAACGGTTGCCAGTTTCGCGCTGTTCCTACCCCAGCTATTTTCAATAATCTGTTTAAAGTCGGCAGCCACTTCCTGACAGGCTTTTACTGGCCCGTGTTCGCTTTTAATTTTATCATATTTGGCAACGCTGTTTGAAAGCATTGCAGAGGCTTTATTCTCAGAGCTAACTGAATAATAATAGACTAAAAAGATAATTATTATTAGAGTAAAGATTACTCCCATTGCAGATAATGCATGAACCTTATATTTTGTCAGGAATTCAAAAAATCTTGCTGAGAAAGAGATAAATTTATCAGGTTCTTTAAGCTGTCGTTTCCGTGATCGGCTTACTCGTTTTTTTGCCACAATTCCTCCGGTATTATGATTTCAATTTACCATACTAAAGACTTGTGAATCCATCCCTTGTCTCCATCAGCATGCTGAACGTGAATCCAGTTGCCTTTGCGCTTTAAGATTTTAAATGGAACACCTTTTTCGGTAGTGAATAAAATTTTAAATTTGGTGCCTGGCCCTGATCGTAAATTGCATTTGTTCTTGTTTGTAATAACCGTTGATATTTTACGGACAAGAGACTTGTGAATCCAACCTTTATCATCCTCAAAATCACGAAAATGGTACCAGGCTCCTGTTTTTTTCAAAACAAGAATCGGATGATATTTTGCGACCTGCCACAATACATCGTATCCGGTTCCAGGTCCGGATCGTATGTTGGCAATAGAGGGCGCAACAGACAAGCGTTCAGCAAAGACAGTGCTGCTGAAAATAATTACCAGAACTATCGAAATAGAAAAAATTGAATAAGTTTTCATTGCGAAATAATTACCACTTCACATATCCCTTCAAGGGATTTTTTAAAATTAATTGCATCTTCTTTTGATCCAACAATTGAATCAAAATGCATGGGTATTGCAATTTCGGGCTTCAGTCGTTTTGCTGCCTCAACAGCTTCTTCAGCGGTCATCACATAAGTGCCTGAAACCGGCAGCAAGGCGATATCAACTGCAAATTTGTCCATTTCAGGGATAAGGTCTGTATCTCCGGCATGATAAATCCGGATTCCATCAATAGTTATAATGAAGCCTAACCATCCATTAATTTTTGGATGAAAAGCCTTATCGGTATTGTAAGCTTCGACCGCTTCGATATCGATTCCAGAGACATTTATTTTGTCTCCTGGTTTTACAACTCTGACATCGCCTGAAAGTTTTTTGGCCGATTCCGCTTCAGTAACGATTACAGTGTCTGGTTTTATTGTTTTATCAATATCTTCAATTGAACAATGATCATAGTGAGAATGAGTAATCAGGATTATATCTGCGGGCACGACTTCCTTTATCTGAAATGGATCAATGACAATTATAGTGTCATGCGCATTTATTGCGAATCCGGAATGTCCCAGCCATTTAATATTTTTCAGCATGTTTTGTGGCATGTCTGTCTCCCAACGGTTCACAGTTGACGGCTTGCAGTTAATAGTTTTGTTTTGATCAACCGTTAACTGTAAACTGTAAACCGTAAACCGTTTTTACTATGCATTATAAAACAAAAGCGCAGGCAACTCAACACAGGTTAGTTTGTTGCCGTAAACAGCACCGGTATCAATTCCTATTTTGTTGGGCTCTACCAACGGTTCCTTATAAGGTGTGTGCCCAAAAACAACTATTTTCCCAAAATCAAAATCTGTGTGTACGAAATCTTCACGTATCCAGAGAAAATCTGCGGGATCCTGCTCATCAAACGGGATATTTTCTCTAAGACCAGCATGCACAAATATAAAATCATCAGTTTGATAATAAAGAGATAGCGATTCAAAAAAATCAAGGTGTTCTTGAGGTATCGGATGGGAACCAGTCGTCCGGCTTCTTTTCACGTAGCTTTCCAAGGTCGGCTTTCCTCCATTTATTAGATAGGTAGGCCTGTCTTTTCCTGAAAGATATCTTTCCAGCATTTCCTCGTGATTGCCTTTTAAAAATACAATTTTTTGAAAATGCTTTTTTAAATCAATCAGATATTCAACAACATCAAAAGAACTGGGACCCCTGTCAATATAATCTCCCAAGAATAGCAGGATATCATTGTTGCGATCTATCTTAATTTTATCCATAAGTGCACACAGCTTATCAAAACATCCATGTATGTCCCCTATGGCAAATATTTTTTCTATCAATTTAGGTTAAACCTAAAATTTTTCCACCCTGATAGACACAAAAGGCTGCCGCCCAGGCTATAGAAGTGCTGTAAACTATACTGAACAAAGTCCATTTCAGGGAACCGGTTTCCCTGCGTATTGTTGCTATTGTTGCGACACAAGGAAGATATAACAATACAAAGATCATTAATGAAAGTGCGGAAAGAGACGTCATTTCAGAAGATAAAAGTGCGTTCTTGAGAGCATCCGGCTCATCTGTTTCTTCGGTAGCATAGAGTATTCCCAAGGTACTTACTACGATTTCTTTTGCAACAAAACCGGTAAGAAGCGCCACGCTGCCACGCCAGTCTACACCAATGGGAGCAAATACGGGGGCTATGGCTTTTCCAATACTGCCCATGAAAGATTTTTCAGCTTTTTCGGCTTGTTCAGCCAGTTTAAGTTTTGTAATAGCGGCTTTTTTTTGTTTTTCCGTAAAAGACGCATTGATCTTATTTATTTCTTCATTATAATCCATTGAATAGTTTATATTGCGTGGAAAAGCTGTGAGCATCCACACAATAACCGAGCCAACAAGAATAATACCACCCATTTTTTTCAGGAACATCTTGCTTCTGTCCCACATATGGATAATAAGGCTTTTTATCATTGGAACCCTGTATGGGGGCAGCTCCATCACAAATGGAGCGTCAGCGCCTTTAAATAGAGTAGAACGGAATAAGCGTCCGGTTATAATTGAGAGAATGATGCCGGTAATATAGATTAAAAATATTACAGTTCCTGCTCTGGCGCTGAAAAAGGTGCCGGCAAGCAGAATATATATTGGCAGTTTGGCTGAACAAGACATAAAGGGAGTTATTAGTATTGTAAGAATTCTGTCTTTATTGCTCTCAAGAGTGCGGGTTGCCATGATTGCCGGGACACTACAGCCAAAGCCCATGAGCATGGGGATAAAGGACTTGCCGTGCAGCCCTATAAGATGCATTATCTTATCCATTAGAAAAGCCGCTCTTGCCATATAGCCTGTATCTTCAAAAATTGCGATAAATAAGAAAAGTATCAGAATATTTGGAAGAAAAATTATAACGCTTCCAACACCTGCTATTATTCCGTTTAAGAGAAGCTCTTTAAAAAGACTATCAGGAAGAGAGGTTTCTAAGATTGTCGACAACCAGTTGACTCCGCTGTCTAACCATTCCATTGGATAGGATCCAACAACAAAAGTCGTCTGGAACATAATCCATATAAAGAGTATAAAGATAGGGAACCCGACAAATCTGTTCGTAAGGACAAGGTCAACGTTCCTTGAAGTGTCTATGCGCCGTTTTGTTGATTTTGTTACAACCTCCTTTATGATTCCGGCGATAAATCCATATCGTTCATCTGTCATTACTATTTCAGGATCATCATCAAAACGGTCCAAAATATGCTTGCGATGCGTCTCGACTTCCCGAAAAATTTCCAGGCTTTTATTTCCGGTTTTTTGACGAATGTGTTCTCTAACGATTTTGTCATTTTCGAGAAGCTTTATAGTTGTCCATCTTGTATTATAAGGAAGATTTTGTTCTATGTGTTCTTCGATGAAGTTTTGAAGTTTTGAGATGGAGTTTTCAATATCGTTGCTGTATTTGACCTTGCGTTTTTGGGAGATCTTTGATTTTGACTTGGCCAATTTTATGGCCGCTTTCAGCAAGCTGTCAATGCCTGTATTTTTGTTTCCTATTGTGAAGACTACCGGGACATCTAGAAGCTCAGACAGCTTATTGGCATCAATTTTGGTTCCTCGTGAAGTTGCAAGGTCGGCCATATTCAGAGCAAATAAAACCTTGCAGTCAAGTTCTCTTAACTGCGTAGCGAGGTAAAGGCTGCGCTCAAGGTTGGATGCGTCAATTATATCGATAACAATATCCGGGGACTCTTCAATAACAAAATCACGTGCAACAATTTCTTCTATGGAAAAAGGGGTTAAGCTGTAAGTTCCGGGAAGATCGATAATTTTAAGATCATGCCCGTATTTACTTACAGAGCCTTCTTTTTTTTCAACCGTAACACCCGGCCAGTTCCCGACCTTTTGTCTTGTTCCGGTAATGTTATTGAATATTGTTGTTTTGCCTGAATTTGGGTTTCCTGCAAGGGCTATTGTAATACTTTTTTTATGCATAGTTCTAACTTTGGCCACTATCCTATGTCAAAATCAATTAATGCTTACAAAACAAAAAATTGATGATTGAAAATTGATGATTGAAAATTGAAGGAATTCTGTTAATTTTTAAAAAGAAATAGAGCGAAGCGATTCCACAAATATTCAATATTCAATCGACAATATTCAATTTATCCACGGTTATATTTGCAGCTTCTTCAACCCGAAGGGATATATGATACCCCTTTATAATCAGTTCAAGCGGATCTTTCAAGGGCGCATATTTTTCTACGTAAATTTTTGTTCCCTTGGTTAGTCCCATTTCAAGTATCCTTCTGCGCAAGGCTCCATTACCTCCCACATGGACAATTATTCCAGTTTGCCCCTCTTTCATTTCGCTTAACAACATTGTAAAAACCCCATAATCAGCTAATCGTCTGAACAATTATTTTCTGCGCCAGTCCGTGTCCGATAGCGTAACGGTTGCAATCTAAAGCTATAACCATCTGTCCATGTCCGCTGTTGGTAATGATATCAATCTCGTCTCCAATTCTCAGCCCCATGCTTGATAAACGCATGCGTGCAGTTGATCCTCCAGTAAAATCTTTGATTATGAGTTGTTCACCCTGCTTTGCCATTACAAGGGGCATAAGTTTTAAATGGTTTTTAAGACATTCTGAACAAATACCATAGATTTCCAGCTTATGCTGGAGCATGTGGAAACCATAAGCACGGGACACTTGTGTTTGTAAATTTTCAATTTTTTCGTTTTGGAACTCAATAATTTTTTTGCATTTTGTACATATCATATGATCGTGATGCTGGCAGAGGTGCCTGTGCTCATACCGTACAGGTCCGCTATTAAATTTGATTTTCTGGGCAAAACCAAAGCGGCATATAAGTTTAAGCGTTTCCCTGACAAAGTCGGGGTCTAATTCATATCCGTTTTCTTTAAGAAGCTGAATTATTTCATTCACGGTAAGGTGATGTTCGGTTTGCAGAAAGACTTCAAGCACCTTGAATCTATCTTCAAAATCAGAAACATTTTCTTGCTTAAAAAGCTTTTTGAATTGTTCCTTTTCCTGATTGTGAATTTGCTTCATGTTAATTCCTTGCCCTTATCTGGAGTGGCCGGGTATTTCATAAGTAGTACATGAGCCGGTCGAGCAAGTCCTTGTTGTGGCGCTTAGTTTATTGCTGGAATCAGAGCTGTCTCCCATTGCAAAATTAGTAGAGCTGATGATTCGTTCAAAATCCTCTGATTTACATTCGGGACATTTAAGTTCAACTTCCTCATCGTTATTCATAACAAGCATCTCAAAATAAGTCTGGCATTTTAGACACTTAAATTCATAAATAGGCATTTTTTACTCCTTAAAAATTTGGCATTGTTAATTTTGGATGGTTTTACATATCGCAATACATTGAAATAATACAATAAAAATTGTTTAAAAACCCATTTTTATTTAACAATGCCGAAATTAGAAAATTGGCCTTCATGCTTTTGCGCTGTTCTTTCCAATTTCTACTTTCCAATTTCAAGTTTCAAGCCGTGAACGGCTACAGTTTAAGATATTTTAACAGGGCATTTTTTACGGTTAAGGCGTTTTTTTGAGCTATATTTTTACTGTTGTCAATAATAATTTCTGCAAGAGGGTTTTCTTCATATGGAATATCAACCCCTATCACCTTGCCCAAATCTTCAAACTTTGAGCCCTTTTGCTTTCTTTCCAAAGCCCGAAGGTACATTTGCGAAACAATATGACCTTTTTTGCGTTTAGATTCCCGTTCTATACATACTGAAAGAGAGCATTTTATCATTACCTCCGCAAAACGCTTGATTTTTTTTCTGGCATTATCACGGTATAATCGTTTATGAGCGGTAGCATCTATTATGACATTAATCCCATTTTGCACATTTTCCGTTGCAAGATCAACCAGTTTTTTATAGATAAAATCACGTTCGCTATCAGTATATTCCGGTTTATTAACATATTTTTTTCGTATTGCATCAAGCTCAATTCGTTTACAGGTTATTCCTTCATCAGCCAGCATATCATATACAAGCTTTGATATTTTACTTTTGCCTGAACCAGGAAGCCCTGTAAACCACGCAGCCCAGTTTTTAGTCAAGATATCTGTTGATTTCATCTATATTCACGGTATCTGTTGCCAAAATGTTTTTTGTGAAGTTAAAAAGCTTTTTGCGTACATCTGCAGGATGGTTTGGATACCATTCAGGTGATGCTATTACAAGACATCTGAAAGCATAAAAAGGTTGAATAACTTTAAAAATTTCCTGATCTTTTGTCTTTTTTAGATAGGTTTCTATAAAAATATCGTGCAGTTTTTTATATTCACCATATAATTTGCCGTGCTTTAAGAGAGAATAAAGCAGATAATTGATGCTCAATGTGGAAACATCGTCCGCTGCTTCGCCGTATTCTCCCCTGCTTCTGTCAAATGTCGAAAAATCGGTTCCTTCTCGAAATTTGATATTCCACGGATGAAAATCACCATGTTCGCGGCACAGGCGGTGGGTATATTGTTTTAGCTTCCAGCGCCATTCAACGCAAAGCTTTTCAATATCACAAAAAGCAGCATCTGAGAAAAATTCATAATTTTCCGGGTATCCATCAACAATTCCCATTATGCATTCGCCATGCCCAAGAAGCTCCCTAAGTTTTCTTGTATAAAGATCCGGCGCATCTTTTTTTTCACTGTGAATTTCTGCAAGATAGTCGCCAAGCATCTTTGCTCTTTCTATATCAAGATCGGTTAGGGTCTCGGTTTTAAGACGCTTTAAATCTAAAAAGTAGTCAGTTCCTTCGACTTTTTCCGTGAGTAAAAAAAAGATGTTTGCATCTCGAACAGAATGAGCTGTCCCTTCAGGGTTGAAATATCCGACATCCAGGGGATGGGCGTGTTTGGGAAGGCGTTGGCCGGCATCATACTGAAACATCAAAACGTTAGCTCTGTCCCACAGATACTGGTGTCCGTATTTATCTTTTCGCATGGTAGAAAATACGACCGAGCGGTCTTTACCTTCTTTGCGAAATGTAACCAGAAATGTATCTCCATAGCCTAATTTTTTTATTGTATCAGTAAAGCTTCCAAGCTTTTTGACTCCAAGAATTTCAACTTTTCCGCCAAAACGTTCTTCCAAATATTTTTTTACCGCATCAGTCTTAACAGGAATATTTATCAGTTTATCAATCATTTTCTTCTCTCATCTGGCGCAAAGTTTTTTCTAAGATCTGCAACCGATACCGATTCTTCGGATTTTGTGACTCACGTTTCAATGCAACAATAGTCTCAAGACTAAGACCTAAATTGAGCGATTTTTTCCTCGACCTGCACCAATCTCTTGCGCATCAAGGACTTGCAAACAGTCTCAACAGTATCCGTAAAAAGTTCCTCGAAACCACGGCCCTCTTCGATGACCGCCAAAACATCCAGAGGCCCGAAACGTGTTGTTAAAAGTACATGTCCTTTCCCTTTCAGGTCCTTCTCATCCGGTTCTATTACTTTGTCATCGGGGCGGCGTTGGTATGCATCGATCAGCAATTCCCGCTGCAAAACAGCTTAACTTGTTGAAATTACTGCATTTTGCCTAAATAAGTTCACGAAACAAATGTCTAACATATTGATATTGTTGATTTTTTGTAGATAGATTTTTTATTGTAATATCAAGTGGTTACAGTTTTCATCGTAAACTCTTTTTGAGGATTTGTAATGATTTAAATAAGTTAAGTCGTTTTACAGCGGGAATTGCTGTGCATCGATTGACTTTAGAAACTTCATCAGTCTGACGATGAACAATATCAAGGTCAAATGTGGTAACTGGAGCTCCTTGAACTACCCCCTATCCCCGATCGGCGGCATCTGGCAACTGATGTTCAACTCGACACGGAGTGCCTTGCTTCTTCGCTCCCTTCAAAGACAGCCAATTCCTCGTGTAGGCGCGCAATCATTTTACGAATGCCGGCCTTCGTGAATCCTTTCGAACCGATGGGGTGGGTCTGTTGCAACCGCTCCAATCGTTTTTCAAGGATACGCATTTCTTCCTGCGCTTTTTCGTATTCTGTCAGATTAAAAATCATAGTTTGACCTCCACAAGTCCTTTGCGCCGGCCATCGGCTTCACGTGTGCGACTGAAAAACTCAATCCACTCATTCCAGTCGGTTTCGTCTTCCGCGGCAAAGATTTCTTCAGGGCGACAGGTCAGAATCATTTCTTCCAGTTCTAATGCCGCCTCAATTTGGTGTTGGAAATCTGGAGGAAGCAGAATAACCGCGTCAATGTCGTCTGGTTCAGCCTTCGCTGTGACGAAACTACCATCAACCAGCAGGCGTAGACCGCCAATCAGTCGAGCCAACTCTATCCAACGCCTAATTCGAAGGACCAGCCTTCTGCGCCGCCGAGACGATGAACCAAATCGAAACATGACTTCGGTTATCGAAGCCAGGTACAGCCCTTTAGGCAGGTAACCATCGGCGCGAAATTTAGGTATTATCGAATCTTGCGGCTCCATATGGACTCCATGATATTCGATAAACGCATTATAGCAGAAAAGACGGTAGATGCAACCCAAGCAAGTCCGTCGTGTCGGACATAACTTGTAGCCTCCGAACGCAGGGGATAAGCGGCGGCCTTTAGGCCGTCCGATTTGATCCCCTTGTTGTGTGCCGGGCAAGGCCCGGCTGCTAAATGGTGATGTTTGATATTTATGACACAAATATCGGACAAAGTCCAGACCCAGCCTGATGAAGGCAGGGAAACGTCAAAGTCAGTGCTAAAGTGCTAATATTTAGAGTTTGCGGGGAACTCAAAATCCGAAATACGAATATCGAAACTCGAAACAATATCTAATTTCGAATATCAAATGACCAAAACATATCAGGCACTTATGCAATATCTATGGCACTCCACCATGTTTGAAATTTTGAATTTTGGTCATTCGTATTTGTTTCGGATTTCGAGCTTCGAGTTTCGAATTTATTGAAAATTGAATGAGCAAGCAATTCTTGTGAATTCAGGAGGTTATTAGCTTAAATGACGTGGCCCTGCTGGTGGAGGCGAAGGGTAGCCAATGGCAAGGGGATTGTCGCGAGGCAATTTCTGAAGGAGGCCGGAGGCAAAAGCGTGGGTCGACGTACAGGTATGCCCCGTACCGAAAAGGTAGAGGGCAGGCAGATGAGGCGGGGGAATCCGGGACGAGTCCGCAACACAGGATAAAGTCCTCTATCCATCATGGTGAACTCCGTATATCTGACGATCGTGCGCTGAAAGTAGCCGAGGTTCACCCCGGGAGGCCCACTGCATCTCGTTATTACATCTGTGTGAAACTGACCGGAATAATGAGAGTGGCAAGTAGGAGGTATTTCTAATGTGCTAATTGAGGCACATTGCGTAGTATTATCCAAAAGCTCGACAGGACAGATTCAACTTAGGAACGTGGACGAATTAACTTCCTCAAGTAGGCGCACAGATTTGGGTCGAATTTGTTCGATCTCAGATCACAAAAGTTGAAGGAATAGCGAGCTATTTCAATATTTTTGTGATCTGAGACCGGACAAAGGCGGCCTGAAGCTGTGATGTATAGTTGGGGAAGTTATTTCGTCCACGTTCCTTACGGATTAAACCCTTAAGTGGGACGAACAGGGAATGTGGTTCCAAGCGCGAGCTTGAAATCACAGGAAATGCCTTCTCGGTTACGTGGATAACAGTGTCGATGGTGTTAGAAACGAATTGGTGTTAGAAAAAAGTAGTTTCAATTACTTTGGCTTATGTTCCCCTGGATTTGATTCTGCCTGATCAGCCGAATCGCGCAGTACGGACCCGTATGCTGCGTGGTGTGGGAGGGGCGCTCTGTGAGGGGCGTCCCTATCCCGATAGCGCCTTCAGTATGTTAAACTGAAACGCCGTTTTTGGCGTAATCAAAAATCAGGGATTTTTCAGATTTCCATTCATCGGGAGTAAACGCCGATGCTTCGATAGGCGCAAAAACTTGATAGATGGCATCGGTCAAGATATTTATACGTTCCCAGTAACTTTTGTCTGAAAAATTTGAGGAGATGACAACCAGGTCAATATCACTATCCTCGCGGGCAGTACCTTCAGCATAAGAACCAAAAAGGATCAGTTGGTCAACTCGAATATTAATGGATTCCAATGCATTTTTGAATTTTTTGACGGTAACTAAAACTGTGTCTTGACCCATTTCAATACATCCTTGCTTTTTTCGATCATTTCTTTCGTGATCTTTTCAGTGTAAGCCGCTTGTATCTTCGACAAATCATCGGGGTAGCGCGTGGCGATGCTTGCAGTGTTCAGCTTGGTGATGAACTTCAACAGTTCTTGATCAGGTTTCTTTCCAATTTTGTTCAGAAGATAAAGGAGATTATGGGTTTTGGGCGGAACTTCAGCCAGTTCTTTGGAGTACAAACCTTTCAAAGATTTTTCGATGGATAAATGACACATGAACACAGAATAGAAATAGCGACCGCTGCTGAACATCGCATCAGCAGTGTCCATATCATAATTCGCTTGTTTCAACCATTCTGCGTGCTTTTCGCTCATCGACTATCCTCTTTGGCATGAAAAACAATTCTTTTGTAGTACATGATGATAGATCTTCAGTTGATAGGGCAAATTTCTACCCTCTGATAATCCATTACCCAGAGACCAAATGTTCACATGAAACCCCGGTGATTCTCTTGGGCTAACGTCAAGGATAACCTGATGAAAAAGCAAACAAAATATGGATAGAAAGCGAAAAAAGATCAATAAACAACAAAATTTGTAGAAAACAAAAAACGGCCAGGCTTTTTCAGTCAGAGTTAATCCGATTGTTATGGCATCATTTGCCCATGTCTCCATAATTCGTACTCACTAAGATCTATGTGATTGTCCCAAACTACAGCATAGCCCCCCTGATCTACCTTTACAGATTTGAACAAGGCAGGATTTTTCAGGGGAGAAAACATCTCTTTTTCGAGTAATGGAGTGATGTCGTATTTTTTCTTTTGTTTATTGTCGAATTCAATCACCAGGATGTGATCATCAACGGCCATTGCTGACTGTACTTTTGGGTGTTTCATTTCTTACTCCAATGGTGGTAGTTTATGAAATTCCTGACTATCCCACATTTGTTTCAATTCGTTTTTATTCATATTAGCCCATTCAACGACCAGTTTTTTAGCCCTATTTGGTAAGTCGCCTTCTATCATTTCGAGGGTATTGATATTGAACAGACCAACATACTCACCATAGACTGCGTGAAAATGAGCTGGGGGATGATCTCCAAAAAATAGTTTTATGATGATTCCGTAAAATCTTGTTATTTCAGGCATGTTTGTCTCCTGTATTTTCTGTCATAACAAGTCATTCTATTGTTCTGTATATCTCCATAGTATTGAAAATTTGTTCACATCGTTACGCAGTAATCAACTCATTGTCATTTTTCCGTAAGTTGAAGTTTTGACGACTACTCTGTCAACATCTTTCTTGTATCTCAGAAATATTTTCTTGCCAAGTTTTTTGTGCTATTTTACTAAATATTTCCGTATATCATTCCATATGGAAAGATATAAAACTTCTGGAGAACTCCATCATGCTTAATATTCCGTCATCTTTACGACTACAGTTTGAGAGATATTTACAAGAGAAGGCTATTGATGAAAAATAATCAGGCTGTATATCAGAAGTGGTTGCGCTATTAGCTGGATTTTTGTCGGAAGTATAATTTTTCGCAAACACAATGCGGGAGTCTCACTCACTTTCTCGTAAAACTACAGGAAAAGAAGCAAACGAAAACGCAACAAGATCAAGCATCTCATTGTTTTATCTCATCGCCAGACGCTGTAAAGGATATGTCTTTAAAATCCAAGTCGTTCCACTACCAGACAAGCAATATGGCTGCACAGCGGCCAAAAAAAACTGACGTGAAAGAGAAAGTTCTTTAAAAACCTATAAGCAATGGTTGCGGTAGTTTCAAACGTATACTCGAAGCAAACCTTCGGCATTGCTCTCTACTGTTGATGTTAAGGATTTTTTGACTTCTTTGGCGGTGAAGCGGCGAGTGTCGGCTTCCATCCTGAATCAGGCCCTCAATGCGTTGTTATTTTTCTTTCGTCATGTTCTGCATAAGGAGTTTGGAAAAGTCGACGGCATTGTTAGAGCTAAAAGAAAGCGTTATATCCCTGTAGTCTTATCACGTGAAGAGATCGAAACCATTTTAACATATCTTGCGTCTCCATATGACCTTATTGTGAAACTTCTCTATGGCTGCGGGCTTCGACTTTTTGAATGTTTACAACTTCGGCTTGCGGGACGGCTTGCGGGACGGACGGCTTGCGGGACGGGCTTGCGGGACGTTCCTTGATATGTTGATTACTTATCTTTCAATAGTTTTAATTTGTTTTCCTTTGCAATTTTTTCTCCGCGGCTTGCGGATTGGCTTGCTGTAGGCTGAGATATTTTTAAGCGTTTTGACAATTGTACCATACTCATGCCAAGTTCCCTTGATGCCCAGAAACATAATAAGCTTCTCGCATGGACCTTATGGGGCTCTGCCTGATGATAATACTTCAGCTCTATTCATTCCTAACCCGACTTTCGCACTTTGAAAAAAATATACCAATATTCAATAGGTTATGGCTACAGTCACTACAGACATCCTTCAAGTTTTGTTTAGGCCAGGTTTTTCTTTATCGGTAAATTTTTATAATCAATTCCGAGTTTGTCATAAACGTTTATATGGACTGCTTCCGGTATTCCTGGTTTTCTTACATTGATGACAGTGCCTTTGGTCGTTGGCAATTGGATCGTTGAATAATTATGTGTGCTGACAAGTCGTCTTATTGTAGCCCAT
>Ga0255368_10046_pt2 | contig 24887 bp, 27 predicted proteins | sample ANMaggSeSYBR01E6_FD_182094 | JGI IMG/M metagenome (GOLD analysis project Ga0255368, IMG submission 182094) | Sediment cell enrichment communities from methane seep in Santa Monica Basin, California, United Staets - ANME aggregate JGI... | ecosystem: Environmental > Aquatic > Marine > Cold seeps >...
GGGAATCAGATCGATGATCTTATCGGTGAAGTTAATAAGGTCACTGAGAAAGGCTATCGCACCCTTGTCACAACGCTTACCAAAAGAATGTCCGAAGACCTGACCGAGTATCTTCTGGAAATGGGTATTAAGGTGCGTTATATGCATTCTGATATCGATACTCTTGAGAGGGCAGAGATAATACGTGATCTGCGAAAGGGTGTGTTCGATGTTCTGGTGGGTATCAATCTGTTAAGAGAGGGTCTGGATATACCTGAAGTGGCCTTTGTAGCTATCCTTGATGCCGATAAGGAGGGTTTCCTGCGTTCGGAAAGGGCACTTATACAGACAATGGGGCGAGCTTCAAGGAATGCGGATGGATATGTGATCCTTTATGCTGACAAAGTTACTGGTTCCATGGAGGCTGCTCTGAAGGAATCGAACAGAAGGCGACAGATACAGCTTGAGTATAATGAAGAACATGGCATAGTTCCGCAGACCATCCAAAAAACTCTCCAAAGAGAGCTTGTTGAAACAGAATATGGTGAGGTCGTATCTGAAGTTCTTGAGGTTGCAGAAGATCTTTCTGATATCGAGATCGCTGATATGGTCATAGAACTTGAAGCGGAGATGCACCTGGCTGCCAAAAATCTGGAATTTGAAAGGGCAGCGACATTGCGTGACAACATAAAGGAACTCCGTAGCACGTATTCTCTTTAATATCTGCTCTGTCACAGCGCCACAAGGGTGATGTTTCATTATGTATTGCATTCAGTACAATACTTCTTTTCTGATGGTGGCTTTAGCCGAAAGGGTTATATGCTAAAAATGCCAGTTAAGGATTGTAAGTGCGCTGATGGTCTAGTGGCTATGACTGGGGCCTTCCAAGCCCTAAACCCGGGTTCAAATCCCGGTTGGCGCATCCTATTCTTTTCTCATATCTAACTTTCTAATAGTGATGTCTTTGTTTCTACGATCAAAGGTGTGTTTTTCATGCAAAATATTTATTAAGTTCCCATTAGCATATTTACCTATGAAGCAAATGGGGGCATTATTTGTGATATCAGTACTGATCTTAGTCCTTGTTGCAATATGGTTCCTGGTGGGGGTCAAGGTTTCAATGAGTACTGAAGAACTTAATTATACGGTGATCGAAGAGCTTGGTGATGGTGTTGAGATATGGCAGTATGACAGAAGTACATTCATATCTGCGGATGCAAAGGATTCGAACTCCGGGTTCAGGACACTGTCGGGCTATATCTTCGGCAAGAACAAAAATGATGTAAAGATAGCGATGACAGCTCCTGTGATATCCCGGCAGGAGGAAAATGTCCTGCATATGTCTTTCGTCCTGCCGGATGGATATGATGTAGACAATGCTCCTCATCCTCTGGACGAAGCCATATCAATTCACGATGTTTCTCCCAGAAAGCTTGCGGTAATAAGATTTTCCGGATATGTGACCGATAATAAAATTGAATCTCGGAGGCTCATACTTGAAAATAAACTTTCAGAGCACGGCCTGAATACAAATGGGGAATTTTTCCTTATGCGGTACAATCCTCCCTGGGTCCCTCCTATGATAATGCGGAATGAAATTGCGGTTGAGGTAGAATGACATCCCGGTTCAAGAGATCCCTCTTTGTTTTCAGGAGGGACCTGCGGGTGGATGACAATACTGCTCTTCTGGCAGCTCTTGATATTTCCGATGAGGTCATTCCCTGTTTCATATTCGATCCGCGACTGTGTGATCCTGGAAGGAAGGCTTTCAACAGCAATGCATTGCAGTTCCTGCTGGAGTCCCTTGATGATCTCAAAGGGCAGCTCGAAAAAGTGAATGGCAGGATGTATCTCTTTTCAGGTATTCCCGAGGATGTAATTGGTCAGCTTCTGGAGAACCTGGATATTGATGCTGTTCTTGTGAACCATGATTATACTCCTTTCAGTATCAAAAGGGACATGCAGATCGCCAACTTATGTAATGATAAGGGGGTGGATATGCTTCAATTCCATGATTGTCTGCTTAATGAGCCTGGGAGCATACGCACGAAAAAAGGAACTCCGTATAAGGTCTTCACCCAGTTCTTCCGGGAGGCTTCTAAAAGGGATGTTGTTATTCCTTCAATTTTCAGTGAGGCAGTTTCTCTACTGGGGACCTTGGAGTTGATGAGGTCGATGAGGTCAGTTTTCTGAAAAGGTCATTACCTGAAAGGAATGAACAAATATTCGTGCATGGGGGAAGATCCAATGGGCTGTCTGTATTGCAGTCCCTTTCCCAGTTCGTGAACTATGACAAGGAAAGGGATCTGCCTTCCGTCAAGGGCACTACGGGTCTTTCTGCACACAATAAGCTTGGTACCATATCCATAAGGGAGTTCTACTATTCGGTACTTGATGAACTTGGCAGGGGTCATACACTTATCAATGAATTGTACTGGCGTGATTTTTTCACCCAAATATCCTTCGAATTTCCTGAGGTCTTCAAGCATGCGTTCAAAAGCAAGTTCGAGAATCTCAGTTGGAACAATGATCTGATCCTCTTCGATGCATGGTGTTTGGGTAAAACAGGTTTTCCCATTGTGGATGCAGGCATGAGGGAACTGAACACAACGGGATATATGCACAATCGTGTGAGGATGATCGTAGCCTCCTTCCTTGTGAAGGACCTGCACATTGACTGGAATTGGGGTGAGCGTTATTTCGCAAGCAAGCTCGTGGACTATGATCCCTGTGTGAACAATGGTAACTGGCAGTGGGCTGCTTCTACAGGGGCTGATTCACAACCATATTTCAGGATATTCAATCCCTGGTTGCAGCAAAAGAAGTTCGATAGGGACTGTGAATACATTAAAAAATGGGTGCCTGAATTGGAATTAATCGAACCACGGCGCATCCATAAACTGGAAAAGGGTGATGTGGATATTCCGGGATATCCGGCTCCCATTGTTGACCACAGCAAAGAAAGGGATGTTGCATTGTTCATGTTCAAAGCAGCAAGTCATATCTCGGATTTCTAAAGTTAGATGATTTCCCGTGGGGCTTATATATTAGTTAGCCTAACTAATCATTATGCCTGTGCAACTTTCATTTGAAAAGGTCGATAAGTACTACCAGAAGATCCTGACAAAAAATGAAAAGCTTGAGAAGTATGCTGATGTGAGTTATAGTTCCTTCTCTTATCTTGTGGTGGTCAGATCCCTCGTCAATACCACAATCTCGGAGCTTGCATCTGCAATGGATGTGAAAAAACCCTCTGCAAGTGCCATGGTGAAGAAACTTGTTGATATGGGTCTGCTGGAGGTTGAACGTTCTATCAGCGATAAACGTGTCTGCAATTTAACTCTCTCTGCAGAAGGGAATGAAGTGGTCGAACTTGGTAGGTCTGCTGACGATCTGTTCTTCAGGAAGGTCGAGGAGATCCTTGATGACAATGAGTTCGAGGTCTTTTCAGTCCTGTGGGAAAAGATCACTTCCAATCTTGAAGTGGATGGTGGCAAATGAGCGAAGACGAATTAGCAGTTGAAAGTATGGGTAAATTATTCCGAAAATTTGCACTTCCTGCGGTCGTGGGTTTCATCATCGGTGGTGTGCAGATCACCATTGATGGTTATTTCATTGGCAATGGCGTCGGCACTCTTGGTCTCACATCGGTGACACTTGTATATCCTTTGCTCATTGGTATGATTGCAATTGCCATGCTTATAGGCACGGGTGGTGCCTCCCTTGTGGCCATAGAGCTTGGGAAGGGAGATCGCAAGCGTGCCCACCGGATCGCTTCTGATATGCTGCCTTTGATGTTTGTAGTAGGTACGTTCTTTGCTATACTGGGGCTGTTCTTCACTGAACCGTTGCTCAGGATGGTAGGTGCTACAGGCACTGTTTTCGTTATGGCTAACGACTACCTTCAAATAATGTTCATAGGTTCTATCTGTCTCATTGCAGGAATAGGGCTTGATCCTCTTGTGCGTAATGACGGTCGCCCTAACTTTGCCATGAAAATGATGTTTGTGGGCGCCGTGACAAACATCGTGCTTGATTATCTTTTTGTCATGCGCTGGGGTATGGGTATGCAGGGTGCTGCCATTGCTACTATTATCGCGTTTGCAGTTTCCATGATCGCATTCGTATCCTATTTCTTCAGCAGGCATGCAAAGTTGAGACTTTACCTTTCTGACATCAGTCCTGACCTCCAAATAATTGCAGGCATATTAAAGACCGGTTTTCCGGCATTCGTCATGCAGGCATCCCTTGGAGTGCTTGTGCTGAGCTATAATTATATGCTCCTGAAATACGGTTCTGAAATCGCTGTATCTTCTTATGGTGTCATCGAGTATTCGTTCGCCATCTTCTACATGATCTTCGAGGGTATCTCTGGAGGTGTACAGCCGATAATCGGATTCAACCACGGTGCAAAACTTTACGACAGGGTGTACAGTGCTACCAAAATGGCCATACTATCATGTTTTTTAGTAGGGCTTTCAGGATTCACTCTGCTATACCTGTTCCCGGAAACGATCATCCAGCTTTTCAATCGCAATGATCCCGAGTTGCTGGCAACAGCCGTCGAAGGCATGCGAATATTCATATTCGGTATCCTTGTTGAGGGTGTCATCATATCCGTGGCTGTTTATTACCAGTCAGTGAACAAGATAAAACCATCATTATTCATCCATTTTGGCAAGATCTTCATCTTCATTCTGCCTCTACTGTTCATTCTGCCGAGATATTACGGTCTTACAGGTGTCTGGATGGCTGCCCCTGTGGGGATATATCTGATGCTTATAGTTGTGGGTGTCATGTTCCTGAAAGAAATTAAAATTCTCAAACACCCTCCGACCGAGGCCATTGAATGAAGTTTGTAAGGTTGCGATAAGGTCATGCAGGAATGTATCTTCTCGCATCATTGCATAAGATTAAATATGAAAAATGAGTTTATGGATTGTTCCTTTATGCGGGGGTTGCCCAGCCTGGCCAAAGGCGCAGGGCTTAGGACCATATTCAAAGGGCTTCGTAATATTTCCGATATACTCGCAAAATAGAAGGCGCAACATTAATATGTAGAAAAACATTTAATCATATCTCTCAGTGCGAGGGTTGCCCAGCCAGGTCAAAGGCGATGGGCTTAGGACCCATTTTCGTAGGAATTCGTGTGTTCGAATCACACCTCTCGCACCATCTTTTTTATATGTTTGTATCAAAATCACATTTGCAGATGTATGTTACATTCAATATGAATATTAGAATTAAAGCTATTGTTATGAGTTCAATTCCCCCCGACGGCTCCATATCACGGGGTTAAAAGCCCCATTATTCTATTCTTATTGTCCTTTATGATAAAATATTATTTTTTAATATCTGTCACCATATGTTTGTTCAAACCTATTGTACAGGTAGGTCAAACGATGTCTATGGGGTGAAATTTTCGCATCATGCTCATTGTAGTAGCCTTCAAAGCAATCAAAAAGAATACATGTCCTTATTGCAATGTCTATTAGATCAGGTTGTTCCGTAAAATGAGCCCCGGGTGTCGCTACTGGATATGGAGTTGAATTTGATGTTTGTTCATCTGTAAATCCTCCATAATCTTTGAAAAATCTACATTTTTTTTCTAAGGCATCACTATCATTGGAAAGACATAAATGATAAAAATTTGGAGATTTTGATAAATGATATTCGAACGTGCCTCCAATATACTCGACCATATGTTCTATGACATTGTCTTTAATTGGCTTGAAAGATCCTACCTTAACATCATATTCAACTAAATCAAAGATAAGTTGCTTATGCTCATTGAAAATGATCTCCAGGAAATTGTAATCTGGTTTATCTCGTATGATTGTTACAAGCCCCGGGTACTCCTCTGATATTTTTCTCAATACTACTATACTTTCTATGATTGAGTTTACCGTAGGAATTCGGCCAGGTCCATCCCCAACTTTTTTCTTTTCCGTGTCAACAATTCCTTCAGTATAAAGGGAGTTCAATGCATTTCTAATAGTGTTGTATTTTCCATATCCTTCATCATCTTCATATCCCAGACTTTTAGCAAGCTCTCCTGTTGTTTTTGGACCATATATTAGCTCTTCAAGTATTTTTTCTTTCATTGATTTATCTTTCATAATATTACATTATGATAGATTGTATTTTTATTTATCTGTATATTACTGATAATTAGTGAGTTAAGTTTATATAATATATCAATAGCAACAAATAAACACCTATAAAAAATCTTTATAACTATTATTATCCTATTTCTTATTATCTTATTTGAAGAGAATCGATTATGAAATACTATAATTCGAGGACCTATTAACATGACATCTCTACCAATACAACGGTTGAAATCGATGATTAGTGATTTGAATACAGCAAAAATAGATATGAATGATGTTTTTGTTTTGAATATTGCAGTCGGCCAGTTCCGCCAAGATCTGCCGACCGCAATGGACCACTTCATCAACCATTTCTGGAGGGATGGAGCAGTATGACAAATATCAATGAGTCTAAACTTATTAATAATTTCTCATCAGATTCAGAAGTTGAAGGTCATCTGCCAAAATCCCATCAGCTAATGCTGAGGATAGATAAAGAAGCTGAAGCCAAAGTTACTGAAATTCTGGAGTCAATAAAAAAAGGTGAAACGACTTTAGAAGAAGTGAAACGTCAACGTGGCATCTTATAATTTCGCTTTTTTTGTCCATGAACAAAAAAACAGTTGTTCCGGTAATCCATGAGTTTGGAACATATCTTTTTGTCCCATATCTGGATCTTTATTATGCATTTATTAATTATTACGAAAACAATGTAGAAGATAGTTACAACCACTACATTACTGACAGGCATGGACGTAAATTTAAATTTTGGTCTAAACGGGGAGGGTTGCGCAATCCCAAAACCAATGAGCTAGCATTTGAATATATATTTTCATGGAAAGACGCCATAGGTGCTTCAAAATGCCATATTGTTATAAAACCTCTTTTTGGACCAGGAACTAAAACTAAAAACGGTAAAATATTCAACTTACCTGAAATAGCTACCAATATCGAAGTTCAATGTTCTTATTTTGAACTCCATGAAATTATTGATATTTATGAAGACATTTTAAAAGCGATTGATGCTACTAGATTTGAACATTCCATCGCCCGCGATCGTTCAAGGATATTTCATATGGCAAGACATATTCGATATCATGAAAGGCATGAAGCAGATGTCGTAAATATGCTAAAAGCAATCAAGAATGAATCTTCAATGCGTGGAGATGTGGATCTTGTAGAAAAAGTTCGCAGTAGTAAGTACGACATGTACAAAATAGACTTACCCTCCTTTGATGTCTGTAACATTGAAACTGAGTTTGTTCATAGTGTAAAGTCATATCGAATTAAGAATTTCCTTGAAAGAACTGTTTCGGATCCTCTTAAGCACCCTAAGTTAGAAGTGTTTCTTAACAGCAAGGAACATAACAGGATTTATGGAAAGTATCCTACAATAGACGAGTTCTTACAGATTGAGAATGATCTGGACAGACTTCTTGCATCCCTGTTGAACTTTGTTGGTCCTATAGAATAGATTTCGGATTCTTATTTTGATGCTGATAAAACAAAAGAGATCAGATATGAGCTTCCACAATGGAACTATAGGACAATAAATGCTGAGCCAGATATTGAATTACCTGACAACAATGCTGCATTGAAATTGCTTGCTTATATTGCTTTTCAAAAGCATGGTTGTGCTGAATTTTCAGATATAATTGAATCTACGGACATTCCTGAGCGTTCTGCTTGGCGTTATATCAATCAGTATAAGGAAAAGGGGATACTCGAAACAGTAAGAGAAAAGATAACTAAAGTATTTTTTAAGAAAACTTCATTGTATGCACAACTTAAGGAAACATTAATCGATTTGAGCAAGTATCTTGATATTGGATTTAAACATATATATGGTTGTGTTTATCTTGATTCTTGTATAATTAGATCACAAAGAAAGATCAAAAAGACACCAGTAAAGATGCAACCTGTTACTCAATATAACTATGAACGTATTATTGTAGATACTTACACAAAAGCTGACCAACTTAACAATTATTTTAAAAAATGCAATATCAAACGTAGAGCTGTAGTTGAATCCAACGGTCGAAATAAGCGTTACAGCCGTGTTATTGATTAAGCGTAGCTATATAAACATACACTTATATAATTAATTTTTACTGAGCCGTAGCAACTCCTTTTTTCACATATCCTTAACTTGAACTCTATTTCATTTAGTGCAAATTTATTTCGTCTTCAAAGCATCAATGGCTTTTTTCTTTTGTTCCCTTAGGTACACTATTAAGGGGTATCTGCCACTTATGGCTTACTCCTTGATTTTAACAACATTTCCAGAAACCAGCTTTTCCAGTAGAAACGATTGCAACCTGCATTTTCGAGGGTGTATATTTCAACTGCAAAATTATAGGTGGAGTATTGCTTGCTTTTTTCATCTAGTTGTCAATGTCCATTTTAACTTGTTTCAAATCAATGATCATGAGTTCTACTTTTGTTAATATTCTTCGCGCAGGTAGGTAATTCATAACAAATACATAGAATATGTATTATAATCTACCAAATGACCAAAAACATGGTTTCAATATATACCAGATACAACCAGATAATACCATCAACAATACCAGATACAACCAGATAATACCATGGAAAAAATCAGGAAATTACCTATAAAATTGGTCCTTGCAGATCATAAGGTCAAATCATCTCATTTTATTTCTTTAATATTTCGATTTTATTGATAATATGACTTAATATCTTTGAAAAATCAACTTTAACCTTTTTGAATGAAATGTAAAACTTAGGAGCTTATGCTAAGAATGATAAACAGTTTACTCTCAATGCTCATGTGAAGGAGAGGCTCGAACAGTAGGATTATTTAGTTGCAGAAATTGAAGAGTAAATTTACCAGTTGTTAATTTTTCGGCTCTGTAGAAAACCTATTTTCCATTTAATTTCCACATAAAATTTTAAAAAGGATTATCCCCTGAGTATTATTTAGCACAAAAAACACAAAGGGGATGATTGTGTTTTGTTTAACAAATACTTAAAGTTTGTTGATACAGCACTAGCTGTATCAGGTAACTCACACCTTCAGATTTATAGTTGCAAGTATTCCAAAAGAAAATATACACAACACCAGCTATTGACATTGGTTTTATTGAAAGAGTATCTTAATGAAGATTATAGAGATATTGTTGAACTTGTCGAAGTAATGGATGAGGTAAAAACAAGAATTGGATTAAAACAGGTTCCACACTTTACTACGCTTCATAAATTCATTACAAGACTCAACTCTGTTTATTTCAGCGGATTGCTACAACAAACACTAAAACTCTTTTATTCTCATGGTGAAAAGATTGAGATCACTGCCATTGATTCGAGTGGATTTACGAGCGGTCATTGTAGTTACTATTATTCGTGGAGAACAGAAAAGAAACGAAGATCTTTCCTGAAAACCAGTCTTTCTGTTGATACTAATAAGTTTCTGGTCACTGGTTTTAAGATATCAGGTAAACCTGTACACGATGCAAAGCATGCAATGACATTGCTAAACAGGCTGTCCGACAATTCCTGATTACTCTTAACTTATTTTACCCCTCAAATAGATAAATTTAAATTAAAGTCTAATTTATTTATTATAATGGCGTTTATCCAATCATCCAAAAACCAGACCTGGCTTCTGCCGCCTGATATAAGAAATATGATCAGTTCTGACCATATCTGTTACTTGGTAGATTCGTTTGTAGGAGAACTCGACTTTACCGATTTTGAACTTAGATATGCAGGTGCTGGGCACCCTGCATATCATCCGAGGATACTCTGTAAAATACTGATTCAGGCAATGATCGATGGTATTAGGTCATCACGTAAAATCGCACGATGTATACGGGAAAATGTAGTGTATATGTACCTTGCCGAGAAGTTAACTCCTGATTTCAGGACCATAAGCGACTTCAGAAAGAATAATGGAGACCTTATCAGGGAAATCTTCAAAAACACCATCAGTGCTGCCAGGGAAATCGGTGCTGTAGGACTGGAACAGCTGAGCATAGATGGGTCTGTGGTCAAAGCGTTTGCATCCAACAACAATACTGTTACTAAAGAGGAACTGGATGTCATTGATGATTATATCGACCACATGCTAAAAGAGAGTATTAAAACTGATGAGCTTGAAGATGAACAATTACAGCAATGCAGGGGCTATGATTAGCTTAATGCAACTAGTAAAAATAGGGTGAAATCAATATGCAAAAAGTATGCTGATAAGTTCCATAATTCGGAACAGAAGAAAAATCTGCGATGGATAAAGAACCTGAGGAATGCTAAGAATATATCTAGAATAAATAATGTGGAAAAAATAAGCTTAACAGATCCCGAATCAAGGTTTATTAAAAACAAGAAAGGTAGAATCGAACTGGGATATAACACACAGTTAACTGTCGACTATAAAAAAGGTATCATAATTGCTAATGATGTATGTCAGGATAGAAACGATTCTCATCAGCTCAAGCCACAACTAAAACTTGTTGAACAATATTGTGGGCAATTAAAAGAAAGTACGAAAATATGTGCTGACAGCGGTTACATGAATGAAAAGAATATACAACTCTTAAAGCAAAAGAATCTGGATCCTTATATACCGGAAAGAACAGATAAAAATAATATAAAAAAGGTGAAGATACGTAAAAAAGAAAGTATTTTCCATGTTTCCTCGTTTATATATGATGAGCAAAAAGACGTGTATATCTGTCCTGAAAATCAAATTTTAAAATACTATTATGAATTCTATGACAAAAAAAGGTCCTTAATACGTCGTGTTTACAGGGGTATAAATTGCAGAGACTGTAAATCAAATCAACAGTGTACAAATAGAAATGATAGAACCAGACAATTGATGGTTAATCGTCTATCTCCCGATAGGAAATGTCTGAATGAGAAGATGAGTACTGCTAAAGCACAGAGAATCTTTGAAGAAAGAAAATATACCGTAGAACCTGTAATCGGAAATTATAAACAGAATCTAAAGTTCAGAGAGTTTATTACAAGAGGATTGAATTCAGTTAAAAATGAATTTAATCTGGTGTGTGCTGCTATCAATCTGAAAAAGGTGTGGTTATATTCAAATAATACAAATAGTTGATTGGCAACAATTGTTTGTATTGGAAAATAAGTAAAAAAACTTCTCCAAAATTCATGCAGTTAAGTATTATCACTTAATTAAGGATTGTCGGACAGCCTGTAAAGCAATGTCATAAAACTCGCAGATCAAATTATTATGTGATGGATAAGGGTTACGATTCTGAAGAGATACATTCTCTTGCAAGGGATAAACTAGGATCAATAGCTATGATTCCTTTGAGACATAGAAAAAGAAAGAAGATCAAAGGTAAGTACCGTAGAAAAATGGCATGGGAATTTGATGAGGAACTGTATCATAATAGAAATCTGGTAGAAACGATGTTCTCTGTCCTGAAAAGAAAATATGGCGAGGAAATTAGAGCAAAAAAGTACTGGAATCAAGTAAAGGAAGTTAAATTCAAGTTATTAGTGCATAACCTTGACAGATATATCAGAGTTATATTTATTGTTCAAATGAGGATTTCTACAGAGCCAATTTTTCAGTAGTAAATTCAGCAGCTCACTAATATTTAATCCCTTCTATAATAATCCCCATTTATCTACAATATTCAACTGTTAACATCGGTTTTAGCTTCCGTCTCACCCATTCCGCAACAGTTTTTACATATGAAAATTAACAGATTTTCATGATCCCACATATCATCGCACAACCAGCACCGGTACCTTGGAATGTCTAACAACATTCTCTGCTACACTACCGATTAAGAACCTCTTAACTCCCGTCAAACCAAGCGTCCCCATCACTATCAGGTCAATATTATTTTTCTCTGCATAATCGATGATCTCTTCAGCTGGTCTGCCTTTGAGCAATACAGATTCCACCTGAACTTCAGCTTCCTTTCCAGCTTCTTCTACATATGCAGTTGCACGTCCTCCACTATCAACTAACTTTTCTTCAATTCCCTTCGCCCAGCTTATGCCCCTTCGTGCAACCAGGGCATACTCATCAGAAACAACATATACTGCATAAACTTCAGCCCCAGTCCCTTTTGCAATTTCAATACCATAAGAAACTGCGTTTTTGGCATTATCTGAACCGTCGGTTGCAATCATAATTTTCTTACAGATATTCCCTTTCGTCTTGTCCACTCCCCTTTAGCCCCATAATCTAATAGAGACAGTTTATATACTCATTTTGTAGCATTTTAACTCATGAGTCTTGATAGATGCAATTTACACAACTGAAACTTATCCTAAATATATACTTTGGGCACATCTTATAAAAGTGATTTGTCAATTGATTGATAATATATAACCCTGATAATATTAAAACTTCATTTCAAATCGAGTAGTAGAGGCTTTCTTTTGCGATTGGAATACATGCGGAGGGAACTTTACCACATATTAATGTATCGTATGATGTCGTTCATATGAGTTTAAACTGAAATTAGCGAACTACTGTAGTTGTAAATTTAAGATAGTATTAAGATTTCTACAGAGTCGGAACGTTGATATATTATTGAAGTTTATATTTATGTGGTAAAGTGCGCCATTACAGCTTACATATCAACAAGGGGGTAATTATGTGACTGGAAAGGAATATAAGAAGATCCTGATAGCTACTGACGGATCAGAGAATGCAGATAGAGCCATCTTATCGGGTATCGATATTGCAAAAAAACTTGGTGCAAAGGTATATGCGGTTTGTGTAGTACCTACACACCCATCTTCTTCAATGCCTATAGGCTCTAGGATGATGCGATGGGAAGTACCATTTAATGTCATGATGGAGGAGGCTACAAAAGCTGTTGAACATATCGCAGATGTCTACTCTTCGAGTGGTGTTGAGGTTAAAACTGTGATTCTTGAGGGTCATCCAGCAGAAGAGATCATCAAGTTTGCAGAAGCTAGCAACATTGATCTTATTTTAATGGGCAGTCTTGGAAAGACAGGATTGACAAGATTACTTCTTGGAAGTGTTGCAGAGGAAGTGTTGCGTCAATCTACGGTAGATGTTCTGGTTTCAAGGTGAGTTTTCTGCTCACCATTTTTTGATCTCTTAGATTTCCGGACTTTTTCCAATTCTAACCTCACATGAGCATTGAGTATAAACGGCTTATCTTTCTTGGCATTCTATTTCGTGTAATGAAGTGTTCCTTTAGAGAATCCCATTTTCTTCCATTCAAAGGCAATGTTTCCTGCAGTTGCTGTGGTGATGAAGACTGATCGATCGCATCATCAGTCCACATTTTAAAGTTTAGAGCTTCAAAGACAAAGTAGTTTATCGAATTAATTGATCAATTCATTTTCCTTTTCTTTTTTACATATTTTTCCAGCTCTATCAGGAAGAAGACCGAGCTTGCGGTAACTACTATTACTATCCAGTCCACAGGATCAATGGGGCTTGTCTTAAGGATCGCGTTCATTGTAGGGTTGTATGTAATGAATACCTGGAGAGACAGCACAAGTGCGATGCCCATTAGCATGAACTTGTTCGAAAACAGCTCTCTGAATACATTCTCATGGATGGATTTACAGTTGAAGAGATAGAATATCTCAAAGAATACGATCGTATTGAGTGCCATTGTCTGGGCGGTGTTGCTATCCCTACCGTTATGGGTCAACCCAAAGAAGTATAGCAGGAATGTGGCAGTTACCATCAATAATGCTACTGTGACTATCCTTTGTTTTATAACTGGCAGAAGAAGTGGTTCCTTTGGTGGCCGTGGAGGTCTGTTCAGGAGTTTCTTTTCCATCGGTTCCATTGTAATAGAAACTCCCAAGCCTAATGCAGTAATCGTATTGATCCAGAGGATGTGAAGTGGAAGCAATGGTGGGTTCCTTAGTCCAAGAACAACAGCTGCCAGCACTACCAATCCTTCTGCTGCATTTGTAGGCAGGGTCCAGAGTATGACCTTCTGTATCTTGCTGTAGACGTTCCTTCCTTCTTCAACTGCATTTACAATGGATGCAAAATTATCATCTGCAAGCACCATATCAGATGCTTCTTTTGCGACTTCGGTGCCTGATCTGCCCATGGCGACACCAATGTCGGCATTCTTAAGTGCCGGTGCATCGTTGATACCATCACCGGTTACTGCTACAACCTCGCCTTGTTGCTTAAGGAGACCGACAATTCTTGATTTATCCTCAGGAGATGTTCTTGCAAATACCGATACCGTTTTCAGTGCGTCTGTGAGTTCTTCATCTGACATTCCCTGGATATCGCTTCCTGATAAGGCACCGTCAGTTCGTATGCCTAGTTGTCTGGCGATTGTGTGGCCTGTAAGGATATGATCTCCTGTTATCATTATCACCCTGATGCCGGCATTATTGCACTTGAAGATGGACGTTTTCACCTCTTCCCTTGGAGGGTCGATCATTCCTTGCAACCCAAGGAATATGAGGCCCTTTGTATCGTCAGCTACGAGCTCTTTTTTCCCATGTTCCAGTTTCCGATAAGCTGTTGCAATGACACGCAGTCCCTCGGATGCCATTTCTTCTGCAGCGGTAAGGAAGCTTTCCGGATCGATAGGTGACAGTTCTTTCCCATCGAACTGGTGGCTGGAAAGTTCTATCAACTTTTCAGGGGACCCTTTCATATATATCCAGCTATTTCTTTCTTCATCCTGGTGCAAGGTTGCCATAAACCTTTCTTCAGGTTCAAAAGGTATGGTATCAATTCTTGGCATGTAGAATTTTCCGGCTTTAGAGGCAGATACAAGAAGTGCTCCTTCGGTTGGATCGCCATCGATGCCACCTTCTTCTTTCAAATAAGCATCATTACAGAGTGCTCCGGCTTTGAGTGTTTCCATCAATGCAGGATGTTCAAAAGGTTCAGTTTTCTCCCCTTTAAGCTCAAAGTCGCCTTCTGTAGTATATCCCACACCGGTGACATCGAACTTCCCTTCCAAAGTGTAGATCTTCCTGACCGTCATCTCGTTCTTGGTAAGCGTACCGGTCTTGTCAGAACAAATTACCGTGACTGAACCAAGGCTTTCAACAGCCGGCATGGTCCGTATTATAGCATTTCGTGATGCCATACGTTTTATTCCGAATGCCAGGGAGATGGTAATTAGTGCGGGTAGGCCTTCCGGGATAACTGCAACTGCTAGGCTTACGGAGGCGAAGAATATTTCCAGATCATCGAATCCCCTGAGCTTTCCAATGATGAATGTCAATATTGCCAGGCCGATGATAACAATGGCAAGTGTTTTTGCCATCTGGTCGATAGTCCTGACAAGCGGTGTGGAGATCTTCTTTGTTTTACTGATAAGTTCAGATATTTTTCCTATCTCACTCTCGGAACCCGTAGCAACCACAATTCCAAGACCGCTTCCCTGAGTTACCAGTGTGCCCCCAAAAGCAATGTTCTTCTGCTCTGCAAGTGAAAGGTTTTTGGTTTCGATAGGATCGATGTTCTTCTCCACAGCTGTGGATTCACCGGTAAGCATTGACTCGTCTATGCGCATGTTCTTTGCATACATCAGCCGCAGGTCTGCAGGAATTCTGTTACCCGCTTCAATGAGTACGATATCACCTGCAACAAGTTCCCTGCTATGTATTATCATTCTCTGTCCGTCCCTTAATATACTGGTTTCAGGAACCAGCATCTTTGCAAGGGACTCAAGTGCTTTTTCAGCTTTTCTTTCCTGAATGAAACCTATTACAGCATTGGCAAGAACAACTCCAAGAATGACTGCCATATCCGCATATTCATCAAGAATAAATGTCACAAATGAAGCAGCAAGAAGAACATATATGAGCGGGCTTGCGAACTGCCTTGCAAATCGATGAAGAGAACTCTCTTTTTTCTTGAGCTCGACTTCATTGAACCCATACTTTGACAGGCGCAGTTGTGCTTCTTCAGCAGTAAGACCTTCCCTATTAGTCTCAAGTAATGCAAGAACCTCATCCACAGGAACATGCTGCCATTTCACTTCCCCACTCATAGCTAATCATGTGTCATTGTGGAGTAATATTCTTTTTGGTTTTTTGATAAGAGAACATCAAATTAGCTTTTCGCTTTAAAAGCATAACTGTTTTTCAAGACTACTGACACTACTCTTAGCATAGCTCATGCATTACATTCATATGCTAAAAAATATGCTAGTCTGTGAAATATACTTACCCAGTTTCGGACGGAATCTGTATCAGTGACAATCTTGCTAACTATTTGAAAACAGATGACGTATCAATATACCAATTTTTGTATTTCTTAGACATCGATGACATTGCTTCTTATGTTGAAAGTAACTATTATGCCGATAAGGACTGGCACTTTAGGTATAAGGTTTCGTCAATGATAAAGCTCATCGTTGTGAAATGTTTTAGGAATTTATCATTTGAGAAAACAATATCGACATTAACAAAAGAAGAAGCGCAGCTTCTGTCTTTTGAAGACAATAACGGCATTATGAATATTCCATCCCCTGCAACACTTCATCATTTTGTAAAATACAGGCTTGGAGAAACTGGACTCGATGAAGTAATGTTCAAAATTGGAAAGAAGATTTCCAAAACTACAAAGATAAGAGATGCAAAAACAGATTCTACTCCTCTTGAAGCATCAAGATATGACAAGTATGCGGATTACAATCCGCATTACAATTGTAAGATGGACAAAGCTCACATTACTATGATCGGAACACTTCCAATCTACATGACACATACAAAAGGAGCCGCGCATGATTCACCTGAACTGAAGAAACATATTGATGCGTTAGTAAAAATGGGAGTTGATATTGATACTTATGCATTGGATGGTGGCTATGATTCGTTCAGGAATCATGCAGATATCTGGTATAAGTTGAATGCAAAACCAGTGATTGCATACTCTTCTGATTCTAAAATTCAATATGAGGGAACGATGGAACGATTTGATCACTGGGTCAATAAGATGTGGAAACTTGGTGGATCTATTCATATGAAATATGAAGAAAAACTTCGTTTCCTCTATGAAAATGGAAGAGAAAAACAGGCAGGGATGCACTTGCGAAACAAGAACATTGAAGATGATGGATTCGATGAAGATTATTCACATAGAAGTGAATGTGAACGAGTACACAATCATATTAAGTGGACTGTAAAGTTCGATATCAGAGGAATGAAAAATAGCAGTAAGAAACTGTATTCGATTATGAATTTCGTTGCATATCAATTGCTTGTAGCTACAAATTTGCAAAATGAGGTTAAAGAAAGTAACTCATTTGCAAATTATGTCTGAGGTAAATGTCATCAAATTAGAATGGGAGGAATTATGAGCTAATTTGATAATCTCTCCTTACAAGGAGTAATCAGTATGTAATCTTTTATACCCATAGACTGTCATCCATTCGTATAATCTCAAAGCATTCAGCATATTCACAATTCATAGCCCAACCATGAGTCTTTGCCATTGCCTTCACACGTTCTATGAGGACTTCACTTCCAAACTTTTTATATTGTGAATTATACCTTCGAATCGCATCCAGTTTAATTTCAATCGTTTCGCTGATGTCAACAAAGAATTGAGGCCTGAAAGCAAACACATTAGGACGGTATGGTAAAGTAGAACCACTGAGCACATTCTTGACCCGCCCCTGTCGGGATACAGCAAACATAATCTCAGCCGCAGCTTTATGGTCCTGGTGAGAGTCAAATGGGTGATGCGATATGAAAATATCAGGGCGCAGCTGATCAACAAAATCATCAACCTAACCTATAACCTCACCACTTACCTGAAGATCTCTGTTGGGATAATCAAAGAAAAAAAGCTCTTTAATACCAAGAATCTTTGCAGACTCTCTTGCCTCATCCCTGAGTTCTTCATTTTGATAGCTGACTCCATTCATATCAGTATAACCGCCAGATGTAAGGACCAGAAGATTTACATTATATCCTTTCTTTGCATATTTGGCAAGTGTCCCGCCTGCTTCAAGTTCCATGTCATCAGGATGGGCACCCATAGCAAGAATTGTAGGTTTCATTATTATTACTTCCTTTTATTCTAATTCATTCCCAATTTCAATACTTAAGTGAACCATATTGTCATTTTCATCGATAATTGTATAATCATTAACTACTAACTGTCCACCTTTTACAGATATTATTAGAGTCGAATCACATATATTGATTATCTTTCCATGTTCACAGTTGAGCAAAATATTTTCATATTTAGCATCCCGGATGATAATTTTTTTATCTTTGATATAACTATATGCACCTGGCCATGGTTTAACAAGAGCCCTTATTAAATTATAAATCTCTACTCCATCAATGTTCCAATCAATACGACTGTCTTCCGGAGTCCGAGGTTTAAAATAAGTAGATTCTGCATTATTTTGTTTTTTGGCTTGGAGTGTTTCTCCAGAAACAATTCGATCTATTACAGATTGCAGTAATTTACATGCTTCAGAATATATATTGTCAGAAAGTGTGAGTGAAGTATCGTCAAATAAGATTGGAACTTTCTTCTGCACTATTACATTTCCTGTATCAATATCCTTATCAATGTAGTGAATTGTCACACCTGTTTCTTTCTCCCCATTGATTATTGCCCAATTGATGACATGCTGTCCCCTGTATGCAGGTAAATAAGAAGGATGGATGTTTATCGCTTTATACTTTGGAATCTCAAATATCTCTTCTGGTATGATGTATTTATAGCCACATACCACGATAAGATCAACGTCCAAATTTTCTATATATGAAACATAATTATATAGATCCTTCTTATTTGGTTGGTAGGCAGATATCGAATGTTCTTTTGCAAGTTCTTTTATTTTAAATATATTATCATCGTCTGTATCCTGTGGTCTGCAAAAAATGCTTACTACGTCTGCTATTTTGATCAGATGATCTAAAACAAGATGATTATTACCAAAGAATATTGTTTTAATTTGTTTCTTTTGCATGTTCATCAACTTTCTGACCTTTGTTTAGTAGTATATCCATTGCAGACATGTTAGGTATGAACCCAGCATATTGTTGCTGGTAGACAGGAGGCTCGAACTCTTGGAACAACACTTGGATATCGTGATCGTCGAACTGTCCAAAGTCAAGGTAATTCTTGCCCATGGACCCAGAGAGATATGCATCCCCTCCAACCTCACTCACAAGATTAACAATCTTTTCTGTAGATATGGAACTGAAACCAAACTCACTTGAATAAACGATCTCTGTATCAATATCAAAAGATCTTATAAAAAAATCGATTAATTTCATGTTCAGGTCTATTAGATGATCATATGGTTGTTCGTATATTTCCTGAATTGCATTTTTATACTCGTGATAATAAGAGGCATTTTTGTAGTTGTCGTGTACCTCTTTGAAATGTGCTTCACTCCAGTCCATACCACTTATTTTAATATCATTATTTATCTTAATCTGATCAATTGGGATGTGTTTTTTTTCTACCGGAACCGTGAGCCACTTCCAACCATGATATATGCGTATCCGGTTCCTGTGTTGGAAATCGCTTTTATTGAACTGAGCGTCATCATAGATAATGAATACATCACATTTTTTTATCTTATCAAAAAAGCCAAAATATGGCAGGTAATTTGGCTGGTGTATCCCCACGATCATGTCGTGAATATATTTATCCGTGATTTCGCCTATCATATTTCCTCTGCAAGTTTCCTGTAATCATTCACAAGGTCCATATTGACTTTAACAACTGAATTTTTAAATTCTGCCAGATCCTGCGTGATGTCGTTAAGTCCTTTGATCTTGCCCTGTTCAGTGAGCGTCTGCCCATCTGACACCACTTTACCATTGGGGATCTCAACCCTACACACAGTGGAATTGTGGAGAAGCAACGTGTCATTCCCAATGATGCAGTCAAACACTACAGCCCCAAACCCAACAAAACACCCCTTGCCTATACGACAAGGTCCGTGCACAATACACCCGTGGGCAAGAGACGTATTGCTGCGTATCACCACTTCAGAATCAGATAGTGCATGAATCACCACATTATCCTGTACATTGCAACCACTGCCTATAACAATGGATGAGCCTGGCTCATCTGCCCGGATGACAGCATTGGGGGCTACGAACACATCATCTGCGATGGTGACATTTCCTACTATGACTGCAGTTTCAGATATCCATGCTTTTTCACTTATGTTTGGCTGTTGTTTTTGCGGATTTTGCATCTGCATTTAGATCACCTTGTATTCCTGCAGCGGTTTTACACCGAAACTATGATCTGCGGTTTTAACCATTGCCTTGGTTGCTGCCTTGAATCCGGATATTGTTGTAATGTATGGAATATTGGATTCAATTGCAGTACGGCGAATCAGAACGTCATCCTGTGTGGATTTCCTACTGCCTATGGTGTTGACCACCAAGTCGATATCCTCGGATATTATCCTATCAATGATATTTGGTCTCCCCTCACCAATCTTTGGGATTGATTCCACATCCAGTCCATTTTCCTGCAGTACCTGTGCAGTTCCGGTTGTTGCCGTGATTCTGAATCCAAGTGTTTGCAGATCCCTTATCTCTGAAATAATATGTGACTTATCGCTGTCCTTTACCGAGATAAATATCCTGCCTGATGCTGGAAGAGGTGAACCTGCAGCTGACTGTGCTTTGTGATATGCCATCTCAAAAGTGCTATCTATCCCCATCACTTCTCCCGTGCTCTTCATCTCAGGACCCAGTATGCTATCTGAACCGCTGAGTTTTATGAATGGAAAGACAGACTCTTTTACAGCAACATGGGAAATCTCTGTCTCACGAAGCCCGAGTTCAGCAATGGTCATACCCGTCATCACCTTAGTGGCTGCTTTTGCCACCGTTATCCCTGTTGCTTTACTTACAAACGGCACAGTCCTGCTTGCCCTTGGGTTTGCCTCAAGTATGTACACCTCTTCCCTGTAAACCGCATACTGGATGTTTATGAGCCCAATCACATTTAATTCAAGTGCAAGTGCACGGGTGTACTCCTTTATCCTCTCTATCGTTTCACTGGAAAGTGTCTGCGGAGGTATGGTACAGGCAGAATCGCCCGAATGTACACCTGCCTCTTCGATGTGTTCCATAATACCTGCGATGTACACATCCTTTCCATCACAGATGGCATCCACATCAACCTCAACGGCATTTTCAAGGTACTTGTCTATAAGTACTGGTCTGTTACTGGACATGCTCACAGCCTTTTGCATGTAAAGTTCAAGCTGCGTTTTGTCATGCACAATCTCCATACTTCTACCACCAAGTACATAGGATGGGCGAAGCAACACAGGATAGCCTATTTTTTCAGCAATGCTGCTTGCATCTTTGGTCGATGAAGCCATACCATGCACGGGAGCAGGGATACCCAGTTTATCGATTATCACTCCAAACTTTTCCCTGTCCTCTGCAATATCAATACTTTCTGGTGATGTACCGATAATAGGTACTCCGTGATCTACAAGATCACTTGCAAGATTTAATGGTGTCTGACCCCCGAACTGGACGATTACACCGTTCACTTTTTCCCGTTCAAGTATATTCAGTATATCCTCCAGTGTCAAAGGTTCGAAATACAGGCGGTCTGAAGTGTCATAATCAGTGCTAACAGTCTCAGGATTGCAGTTGATCATTATGGTCTCTATGCTCAGCTCTCGCAGAGCATAGCAGGCATGGACGCAGCAGTAGTCAAACTCGATTCCCTGGCCAATGCGATTTGGTCCACCTCCGATTATGGCGATCTTATGTTTGCCAGTGGGTACTTGTTTATCGTCCCCGTCCTCGTAAGTGGAATAAAAGTAAGGAGTTTTTGCATCGAACTCGGCGGCACATGTATCTACCATCTTGTAGGATGGAACGATGCTCAACTCCTGCCTGAGTTTCCGGATCACCGCCTCATCCGAGTTCACAAGTTGTGCGATACGGATATCAGAAAAACCCATTCTTTTTGCATCGGTCAGCACCTGCAATGGTAGGGTATGGGTAGCGTATGAAGAAAGTTCCAATTCCATTTCAACAATTGATTTTATCTTTTCTATATACCACGGGTCTATCTTTGTGAGCCGGGCTATCTGGTCAACTGCCATTCCTTTCTTTAAAGCAGATGCCATGTAGAAAAGTCGGTTATAATTCGGGGTAAGTAGAAGACTGCCAAGTTCATCCATGGACAGATTTTCAAATTTGTCAACAACAATATTTGGTCGGTCGATTTCCAGAGACCTGACAGCCTTTTGCAGTGCCTCTTCAAACGTCCTCCCTATTGCCATAACCTCACCCACTGATTTCATTTGGGTTGTTAGGAGTTCATCTGCACCCGGAAACTTTTCAAACGCAAATCTTGGTATTTTCAAAACCACATAATCAATTGTAGGCTCAAATGACGCAGGAGTTTCCTTTGTAATGTCATTTTGTATCTCGTCCAGTGTCATCCCAACTGCCAGTTTTGCAGCAATCTTTGCAATCGGAAATCCCGTGGCTTTGGATGCAAGAGCAGATGAACGCGAGACCCTTGGATTCATCTCGATTACTACAAATTTACCATTGACCGGGTTTACCGCAAACTGGATGTTGGAACCACCCGTATCCACACCAATTTCCCGTATAATTTTTAATGATGCATCTCGAAGTATCTGATATTCCCGATCCGAAAGAGTTTGTGCAGGCGCTACTGTCGTACTATCGCCTGTATGTATCCCCATAGGGTCCATATTCTCAATGCTGCATATAATCACAACATTGTCGGCACAGTCCCGCATAACTTCCAGTTCATATTCCTTCCAACCTATCACTGATTCCTCGATGAGTACTTGATTAATCCTGCTGTATTTGATTCCTAATCCAGCTATATTTTTTAGTTCCTCGAGGTTATATGCTATCCCACCTCCGGCACCGCCCAGGGTATATGCAGGCCTGACAACAACAGGATATTCAAGTTCTTTCGCAATAGCCTCAGCTTCTTCTACTGTGGAAGCAGTAATGCTTCTCGGAACCGGTATCCCGATTTTTTCCATTGTTTCCTTGAATACCAACCTGTCTTCTGCTTTTTTAATGGATGCCAGTTTCGCACCGATAAGCTCAACACCATACTTCTCAAGTACGCCCGCTTCCGCAATTTCAGATGCAACATTTAAGCCAGTTTGTCCACCGAGGGTAGGCAGTAGTGCACAAGGTCGCTCTTTTTCGATGATCTTTTCCAGCACTTCAGATGTGAGTGGTTCAATATATGTACGGTCTGAAAGCTCAGGGTCGGTCATGATAGTTGCGGGATTGGAGTTTATCAATACCACCTTATACCCTTCTTCCTTGAGGGCTTTACATGCCTGACTACCCGAATAATCAAATTCACAAGCCTGACCAATCACAATCGGCCCGGCACCTATAACCATAATCGTTTTAATGTCGGTTCGTTTTGGCATTATTGATTAACACTCCTCTTAATTTCAGCGATCATATTGTCAAAGAAGTCATAAGTGTCATGCGGACCAGGGCCGGCTTCTGGGTGATATTGAACTGACCAAAGCTTCAGTTCCTTGTGCCGTATTCCTTCTACTGTCCAATCGTTGGGATTCATCATGGTGATCTCAAGCCCGGTCCCTTCAATAGAATCTTTGTCCACTGCAAACCCGTGATTCTGGGATGTGATAAACACCCTACCGGTTTCGCAATCCACAACTGGATGGTTAGCACCCCTGTGCCCAAATTTTAATTTGTAGGTCTTTGCACCCATGGCAAGGGATATTATCTGGTGTCCGAGGCATATCCCAAAAAGGGGAACCTCTCCTGCCAGTTCTCTTACGGTGGTTATTGTAGATTCAAGCACAGCAGGATCGCCAGGACCATTGGAGATCAATATGGCATCAGGTCCTGTATTGAGGATATCTTTAAAATCGGTATCATACGGGACAAGAAGTACATTTGCACCTCTTTTTTTCAGCTGTTCAATAATGCTATGCTTTATCCCACAGTCGATAACAACAATATCAGGACCAGATCCTCCGTAAAACTGTTTGTACGTCCGAGTGGACACCCGGTCCACAACCTCACATTGCGAGATCCCCGGCTGAGCAATCGTTTTTTGTATAAGGTCGAAGGCATCAGGATCATCCCCTTCATATACTACCAGCCTGCTTTTCATGGTTCCATGTTCACGGATTTTCCGGGTGAGTTTTCTGGTATCCACTCCCTCGATTCCCGGAACACCGTTTTCTTTCATGAATTCATCAAGACTCATCTGCGATCTCCAGTTGCTTGGTGTCCTGCAAACCTCTTTCACCACAAACCCACTTGCTTTTATGCCGTTTGATGCATAGTCTTCCTTGCAGACTCCATAGTTTCCGACTAGTGGGTATGTGGACAGGAGCACCTGTCCAGCATAGGATGGGTCTGTAAGCGACTCAACATACCCCGTCATTGCAGTGTTGAACACCAGTTCTCCGTATACTTCGCCAACTGCGCCGAAACCGCTGCCATGTATCACAGTGCCATCTTCAAGTACCATTATTGCTTTTTTCATGATTACCCCAATGATTTCCGCATTCTTCCCATCTTTACCAGTGTTGACCGTGTAAGTTGTAACAAATCTTCATCCATGATGCCGCTAGTATCTGTTGCACATAGCAGAGTGGGATGTACCATCTCCAGCAACATCCGGTATGACGGTTCGCATTGAGTTTCAATATCAAAGGTGTCACGTAAAATATCAACCTCCTTCCGAATAGATTCATGGAGTGTATCCGAAAGGAATCTGGATGCTGTATTTATATCAAGATACTCAAATGCAAATCTAAGGTCTGATCGAAGTGATGGGAAATATTTAGTAAGCAACCGCTCGCAAACATCTTCGCCCAA
>Ga0255368_10051_pt1 | contig 24199 bp, 24 predicted proteins | sample ANMaggSeSYBR01E6_FD_182094 | JGI IMG/M metagenome (GOLD analysis project Ga0255368, IMG submission 182094) | Sediment cell enrichment communities from methane seep in Santa Monica Basin, California, United Staets - ANME aggregate JGI... | ecosystem: Environmental > Aquatic > Marine > Cold seeps >...
CTCCGTCATTGAGGCTATTGAGATAATATCTTCCATAGGCAAAATTACAAAATCTGTCCAGCTTATCATGATGAATAGTGGTATGCATGAGCCAATAGTCGAAAATACCATTAAGAGCGTGTGTGACGGAGTTATAGAGTTTCGAATGAGGGAGCGCGGAAGTGAGATCGAGCGATCAATATTGATACGTAAGATGAGAGGAATGATACCCCCTGACAAGACGATTTCATATAATATCACTCACAAAGGACTTGAACTGGAGACCACGACCAGAGTTCTCTGATCGTTTTTGGAAAAGATATCCTTAATATTTGCTAAAAAAATGGTTGATAAAAATGAAAGATAACCTTGCTGAACTCCTGACAAATATATTTGCAACTTCAGGACACAGTGTTTCAGAATCAGACACTGTGGATCTGATCATCGAAAAAAATGGCACTAAGACCTACATTAAGTTGACAACACAACCTGATATTTCAGAGATAAATAGCTTTGCTACTGTTGTAGAAGACAACATTGGGCTTTATGTAACTTTGGAAAAGATGAGTGCTGAAATGTGGGACTATGCAACACATATAGGACTCATTACGTGGGGTATAGGCATCAATCAAGTCAACTTTTCCTTCATCTATCTGTTTTTCAATATTCCACCCGAAATTTTTCATATCTTCAACTATCTCCGGGATCGGGTGTTCAGCAGAAAAATAATAGACCTCTTCTTGGTTTGTCAAACCACCATAAATGAATTGCTGTGCAAATACCTCTGAGCTTGCACCTGTTTCTGCAAGAAGAAGTATTGTAGTTCCTGGTGGGACTCCGCCTCCGAGTTGTATGTCCAAACTCATTACTCCAGTTGGGACGCGGTATCCCCCATTGCCATTGAAGCTGTAATCCATTTTATCCATCCTGTTATTTTCTTTAGGAAATGATTCTGACGAATTCATTCGGGCATCATAATTGTTATCATAGCATATTGATTCCTCTTAGTTTTTATAGTTTTAGTATATTTTAATAATTGATTACTATGATCGATCTTGATACTCTCAAATTTGATGGAAATGGTCTGATCGGTGCAATAGCTCAGGACAATGGGACAGGTGAAGTGCTCATGTTTGCTTTCATGAACAGGGAAGCTCTGGAAAAGACAATTGAGACCGGAATTGCCCATTACTGGAGTCGCAGCAGACAAAAGCTCTGGAAAAAAGGCGAAAGTTCCGGGCACATGCAGAAAGTTCACGAGTTGCTCATTGACTGTGACATGGATGCTCTTGTCGTTAAGATCTCCCAGAAAGGTGGAGCTTGCCACACTGGATATCGTTCTTGCTTCTACCGCAATATTGAAGGAGATGTTGTGGGTGAGAAAGTTTTCGACCCGGCTGACGTTTACTGATCTTTTAATGAACCTTTTAAGTCCTATACCTTCCTTTTTTTAATATTTCATTGTTCGTGTCAGTTGTGTTAAATAGTTTTGATCGATAGTTCTATTTATGGTAAAAGAAGAAAATTACAGGATAGTTCCTGATACAAGTGTGATCATCGATGGTCTCCTGTCCGAGATGGTCGAGAGTGGTGAGTATGAAGGGATCGAACTGTTCATATCAGAAGCTATGGTGGCAGAACTGGAATCTCAGGCAAACCGTGGCCTTGAGATCGGTAATAAAGGGCTTGACGAGTTAAAACAGCTTCAAGAGATGGCCCGTGAGGGTATGTTAGACATGTCCTTCACAGGCAAAATGCCCACTGCCGAAGAAAGGATGTATGCAAAAGCAGGTACTATTGATGCTATCATCCGTTCATGTGCTGAAGATCTTGATGCTACTTTTGTGACTGGCGATAAAGTGCAGTATGATGTAGCAGTGGCAAAAGGTATGGATGTGGAATATCTTCCTCCGAAGAAGACTGAATTAATGCCTTTGCTCATTGAAGACTTTTTCACTGAGGACACCATGTCCGTCCATTTAAAGCATAAGATCGCTCCAATGGCCAAACGCGGTTCCATCAAGAACATCGAGTTCGTGACAATAAGGGATACTCCTTGTAGTTCCCATGAGCTCAAACAAATAACAAGGGAACTGCTTGAACGTGCAAGGGCAGATGATGAGTCTTTCATCGAGATGTCCCTTAAAGGCGCAACGGTCCTTCAGATACGTGATATGCGAATAGCTATATCCAATCCTCCGTTCTCTGATGACGTTGAGATAACCGCAGTTCGTCCGGTTGCATCGGTAAGTCTTGATGAATATCATCTTGGTGATGAACTAAAGGAAAGAATTCTGGCGCAACGTGGAATCCTGGTTTCAGGCCCACCGGGTGCTGGGAAATCCACTTTTGGTGCAGGTGTGGCTATATTCTTGCATGAAAATAACTATGTTGTCAAGACAATGGAATCTCCAAGAGACCTGCAGGTTCCAAATGAGATCACACAGTATGCTCCGCTTGAAGGAAGTATGGAAAAAACGGCTGATGTGCTGTTGCTTGTCAGACCGGACTATACTATCTATGACGAGGTTCGCAAGACCCGCGACTTTGAGATATTCGCAGATATGAGACTTGCAGGCGTGGGTATGATCGGTGTTGTACACGCAAATCGTGCTATTGATGCTGTGCAAAGACTTATCGGCAGAGTTGAGCTTGGTGTCATTCCTCAGGTCGTAGATACTGTTATTTTCATCGACAAAGGTGAGGTTGCTCAGGTACAGACCCTCGAGTTCACTGTAAAGGTCCCATCAGGAATGCTTGAGGCCGATCTTGCAAGACCTGTCATAGTGGTCTCCGATTTTGAGACATCTGCTCCTGAATTCGAGATATATACCTTCGGTGAACAGGTCGTAGTGATGCCGGTCTCTGACTCGGGCTCGGTAGCCCGTAAGCCTGTCTGGGGTCTTGCAGAAGGCGAGATAGAAGATGTTGTGCAGCGATACGCCAAAGGTCCGGTCGATGTTGAGATGTTGTCGGATACAAGTGCTGTTGTAAAGGTCCTTGATAGTGAGATGTCCAAGGTCATAGGCAAAAGTGGTGTGACCATCAATGAGATCGAGAAGATCGTCGGAGTTCATATCGATGTGCGTGAACTTGATGAGGCATCCCTTAAAAAAGGCAATAAAGACCGTTCTCCCGATTCGTCTTATAGACCCACCATCGAACACACGAAGAAACATGTTATAATGAACGTCCCGGAGATAGCTTCTCAGGATGTCGAGATATATACAGGGGATGACTATCTTTTCACTGCAACGGTTGGAAGGCATGGCGATGTCAAGGTCCGTAGCAATTCTGCTCTTGCAGAGGATATCTTGGATGCAGTGGATGCCGGGGAGCCAATAGTTATTAAATTAATATAATAAAGAAAAGTTTGAGGGGATATTCCCCTCATTTTGGTTATTTTTCTGATATTAGGATTTGATTATCTTTCCAAGGCCAAAGCTTATTGCCAGAATGCCTATGGTACCTAGGCATATTGCGATTATCTCTCCGAGCTTGCCTTTACCTTCGATCGCGTAATCCGGCATTGGTGAATCAATGGCAGCTTCAGTTTCTTCAAGTTCTGCAAATCTTTCTTCCCCGATCACCTTTTCAGCTGCACTTTCCAATCCATCGGGATCGGATGATGCAAGGAAGGGTGCGAGTACGGATATCAGGATTGCGAGAGCAAGTACAACATATAATAATTTCATGTTAGGATTGCTCACAATGTTGCCTCCTTTGAACTTTCCACTGCCTTATCGTCTACAAGGTCAGGACGTGCTTTTGCAATTGCTCCAATGGCGATGGCAGTAATAAGACCTTCTCCGATTATCCCTATCACAAAGTGGAATGTTCCCATTGCAACTATTCCCGGAACAAGGGGAAATGTACCTGCGAGACTCATTTCTATGGCTGTTGCAATGGATGAGATGAAAAGGCCGAGCCATGCACCGATAAATGCTGCGACCTTTATGTCAATGTTCCTTTTCCTGAGTGCGACAAAACCATAGTATCCTATAGATCCTGAGATAACTCCCATGTTGAGTATGTTAGCACCCATTACGGTAATTCCACCGTCAGCAAATACAATTCCCTGTACTAACAATACAAGGGTAAGAACAAGCACTCCTGCAAACGGACTTCCAAATATTATTGCTACAAGCGCTGCACCGACCATGTGGCCGCTGGTTCCCATTCCAATTGGGATGTTTAGCGCCTGGATGGCAAATATACCTGCAGACAATGCTGCAAGGATTGGTATTTTCATGTCATCCATATCTCTTCTTGCCCATCTGAGGGACATGAAGATGAATGGGAGTGCTATTGCCCAGTAGATAAGCGCCTGGGAAAGCGGCATAAATGAATCTGGTATATGCATTATTATCTTCCTCCTTACGAATATTGGAAATTACGTACACGAAAGTGTTACGTAATTGCATCAAAGTAACACTCGAGAAATTAGTTGTAACATATATAAATTTAATGGTAATAAGAATTGTATATTTCGTATTACTCGCTAAAAATTAAAACGCTATTCGGAGCAACTCTCCTCAAATCTGTAAGGCCCAGTGTGACGTTTGTGGCATAATTTATTAATAATACTATCTCTTTTTCCTGTCATCTGACTGCTGCCTCTAATAAAAAAGCAGCAGGTGAAGGTAATCATGGCTTCTGAAAACCCTATTATAGAACTGAATGACGTTTCTTACAAATATTCTCACAGTGACGTAAAGGCACTTGACGGGGTCGATCTAAGCATCTATCCGGGTGAGAAAATTGCTATTCTTGGGGCCAATGGTGCTGGAAAATCCACTCTCTTCAAGCATTTGAACGGTATAATCTCGCCCTCTTCAGGCGCTGTACTGATCAAAGGGGAAGTCATCTCCAAAAAAACGATCTATAAAGCGAGGCAGACAGTTGGGATCGTCTTCCAGAATCCTGACGACCAGATATTTTCTCCAACAGTGGAGGAAGATGTGGCCTTTGGTCCTATCAATATGGGACTTTCAGAAGAAGAGGTCGAGGAAAGGATCAGGACATCCCTTGAACTGGTCAATCTGTCCGGGTTCGAGAAGCGAGCTCCGCATCATTTGAGCGGGGGTCAGAAGAAACTTGTTGCAATTGCAGGCGTTCTTGCGATGCAACCCGAAGTGGTTGTCCTCGATGAGCCAACTGCAGGCCTTGATCCCTTAAATGCAGCCCAGATCATGACGATCATTGAAAAGATGAACCGTGAACTTGGTATGACGGTTGTGCTTTCAACACATGATGTCGATATTATTCCGGCATTTGCTGACAGGATATGCATAATTGACCATGGGAAAATTCAGGCAACAGGCAGTCCTAAGGAGATCTTCAGGGACCATGCACTTATTCAGAAAGCTCATTTGCGTATGCCACGAATAGCAGAGGTCTTTGAGCTTCTAAAGGAAGAGGGTATCGATGTGCAGATACAGATCACTCCGGTGGATGCAAAAGACGAGATCGTTCGCGTGATGGATATGCACGCTTCGGAGTAAGATATATGAGCATTGGCCTGACAGAGATCGAAAGGGAATCTTACAAGAACAGTCCAATTCACAGGCTGGATGGGCGGATCAAGATCCTAGCTCTGCTCAGTATCGTATTCTATGTAGCAGCTCTTCCGCGATTGGATGATTCCAACATGATCAAACTTCTTGTGCTCGAGTCCTATCTTTTTGTTCTGATCATTATCGCCCAACTCAATCTTTTCTATGTTCTTGTCAGGATACTGGCGGTTCTGCCTTTCGGTTTCGGACTGGCAGTATTTCAGCCTTTTATAAGACAACCCTTCATTGAAACGTTTACTTTATACCCGGTTTCTCTTCCGTTAGGATTGACCATCACTTATGAAGGGCTCGATTTTGGAATAACGCTGATGGCAAGGTTCCTTGTCTGCGTGACCTCTATAATTGTGCTTTCATCTACCATGAAAATGAGCGATTTTGTAGTGTCTGCAAGAAGACTTGGCGTTCCAAAGGAATTCGTCCTGCTTTTGACCATGATGGTGAGATATCTGTTCGTGTTCTGGAGCGTGCTCAAAAGGATACGTGTGGCACAACAGTCCCGCCTTTTCGATATGTGGAACAAGAACACTCCGAGGAAATGGATACTCGAGCAGGTGGGTAATACAATAAGTTCCCTTTTCGTACAATCGTACGAGCAGGGTGAAAGGACTTACATAGGCATGCTTTGTAGAGGCTATAGCAATGATAATAGCAACCTTTTCATTCGCAGGTCGAAGTTAAGGGCAAAGGATGTAATATTTTGTGTCATTACCATAGGATTGATATTGTACGTACAGTCCCTTCTGTGATTCAGGAAAGCTGCTGTTCAATTCTTTTTTTTAAAACCATATACTAATATACATTCATTTACATTTCTTCTATTTAAGGAGAGTTTTTTGTGAAAGTATCTATTATTGGTTCAGGTTACGTTGGTTCAGTGTCAGCTGCATGTTTTGCAGAGCTTGGTCACGAAGTGATATGTATCGACATTGATGAAAAAAAAGTGCAGATGATCAATGATGGCATTCCTCCAATTTGGGAGGAAGGGCTTGAAGGACTGATGCAAAAACATGCTGAGAAGAATCTTATTGCAACTTCAGACTACGATTATGCGATACAGAACTCGGATATATCCTTTATCTGTGTGGGCACACCTTCGAACGAACACGGGAATATCGACCTTTCTATCGTTGGCAGGGCTTGCAAAAGTCTTGGAATGGCCATGGCAAAAAAAGATGGTTTCCATATAGTGGTTGTCAAGAGCACAGTGGTTCCCGGGACCACAGAGGATGTTGTGTTGCATCTTCTCGAGGAGCATTCCGGTAAGACCGCCGGGAAGGATTTTGGAGTGGCAATGAATCCCGAGTTCTTGAGGGAAGGCAAGGCTGTCTATGATTTCATGAATCCCGATAAGATCGTTGTAGGGGGTATCGATGGGCGTACAATCTCTCTTGTTTCTGAGCTTTATCGTGATCTGGAATGTGAGGTCACACGTACGAACCCCCGGACCGCTGAGATGATAAAATATGTGAACAATTCTTTCCTTGCTACCAAGATCTCATTTTCCAATGAAGTGGGCAATATCTGCAAAAAACTAGGAATTGATACCTATGAGGTCATGAATGCAGTAGGTAAGGATTTCCGTATATCTGAACATTTCCTGAATTCCGGTGCAGGTTTTGGAGGCTCATGTTTCCCTAAGAATGTACGTGCTCTGATAGGAAAAGCAAAGGAACTTGATTATTATCCTGCTCTTCTTGAATCTGTGGTCGAAGTAAATGATCTGCAGCCCATCCAGATGCTTGAACTCCTCGAAGATCATGTGGGGGAAGTGAAAGACAAACGTATAGCTGTACTGGGATTGGCTTTTAAGAACGATACCGATGATATTCGTGAATCCCGCTCAATTCCGGTTATAAGTAAACTCCTTGAGAAAGGTGCTTTAGTGGCTGCTTATGATCCAATGGCATCGGAGCACATGAAAAGTGTCTTTGAGGATATCACTTATTGTGAGAGTGCCGAAGAGGCTCTTAATGGAGCGGATGCCTGCCTGATCATGACGGAATGGACCGAGTTCAGAAAGCTCGATACTGAGTTCAGTGGCATGAAGGACAAAGTTGTAATTGACGGCAGAAAGATGATCGATCCTGATAAGCTGGAACAGGATATAATCTACGAAGGCCTTTGCTGGTGATATTGATGAGTGGGGGCACTGTAAAGGAAGATGTGCAGGGGAGGGTCGAGTCCTTTGACCAGAGTGTCAGAAGTCTTGAAAAGCGTCTCCGTGCAGTGGAAAGACGTTTGTCGGTGGAAGTTAAGCCCGAGGATGTCGAAGGAACGGTTTTCGAGAAATCAAAAACACAAGCTTCCGGGGATGTACGGCAGGTTATTGAAGATATCGACTTGTTGAGGTCGGGCATAAATGAACTGCGTGATCTGGTCGAGGTCTCAATTCGCACGGATATCGATACCATCTCTGAAAGACTTGATTCTGCTATCCTTGAACAAAATGAAAGGATAGCCCGAATAGATGACCGCAACAAGATCACTATAGGTTCCATCAAAATACCGGTTGAGCTTTCCGGTATTGTTGGTGCAGCTCTGCTGTTGCTCACAGGCGGTCTGATATATGCAGACAGATGGGACATTCTCCGATCCCCTTATTTTTCTCTGGGACTTGGAATTATCCTTGCAATGGCAGTGTTGGTCAAGTTCTATATGGCCAACAGAAGCCCCACTTGATCAGTCCCGTATGACCTTGATGAAGTACTCGTTTTGATGGTCCATATATCCGTCACTCATCACTTTTATGGATATGTGGTCTTCCTGTTTTCCATCAGGCATTGACATATTGGTCAGTTTCATTCTCGCATTACCAAAACCATCTGTTATTGCGCCATCGGCAACAGTTCCGGAAGGGTCTCTGATCACCACATTGGAATTACCTATGCTTTTTCCTTCAAAGTCAGAGACGGTTATGTTCACATAACCGGAATCTCCTGTGCCGTTGGTCAGTGAGATGCTGTACACATCAGTAGTTGCATACATTGGTCTTGGTGCCGTTGGTGTGCTCATCACGGCAGATACGATGACAGCAAACCCTATCATTCCTATTATAGTTAGCACTACCATTCGTATGGGCAGACCTATGGCTGCTTGCTCATTGCGAATAATGTTCTTACGATACATAATTCCCGAAATAAAGAGGTGAGATCATTTTGTCTTAATGATCATCACTGAATCCTTTTTCTCGTAGTCGTAAAAACCGTTCGCAGTTATGGTGAGGTCCATGGTACCTTCATTCTGATTTGCTCCCATCTGCAATTGGGCAGTGGTCGTTGTAAGCAGGGTCTCACCATTTATGTCGGTCGTATTGGTAGCTACGCCGCCAAGTCCACGCAGAACAGCATTGGCATTGCGCACAGGATTCCCATCAGGGTCGGTCGCTGTGATCTTTACCATTACTATAAGGGGGTTCCTGGCAGTGACAGCATCTACTATAATGGTGTTTCCTGCACTCAGTGAATTACCCTGAATTCCAGCTTCATCGATGTTCACGGACATGTTCTTTGTGGGAGGCGGGATTATTGCAATAAGGGCTGCTAATGCCACCATACCTACGACCAACATCACCACAATATTGATCGGGAGCTCTATCGCTCTCTCATCATTAAATAGCTTATTTCTATTTTTCATACCATCACCTTAGGTATTATTTTAACACCTAACGTTTTTGATAAAAGCTAAAAAGAAATATAAGAGTAACTATATTTCATAATGGTGTAAATAATTTTTTATAGAAAATATCGATTCGTTACATTGATGTACCAAAACCGTATGTAATCCCCATGAAAAAAATAGTGATAATTGATTATGGACTTGGCAATCTTCGCAGTGTTCAAAAAGGGCTGGAACACGCAGGTGCAGAGGTGCTCATCTCAAAGGACCCTGCGGACATTGAAATTGCCGATGGTGTCATTCTTCCCGGGGTGGGTGCCTTTTCCGATGCAATGAAGAATCTCGTTCCTTTTTTGGGATCAATTCATGATTATGTGGCATCAGGAAAGCCGGTTCTCGGTATATGTCTGGGGATGCAAATGCTTATGACATGTTCTGAGGAAGGGGGTCTTACAGAAGGACTGGACCTTGTTCCGGGAAATGTTGTAAAGTTTCCCCGATCGGAATTGAAGGTCCCTCAAATGGGCTGGAACTCCCTGACTATCGAACAGGACCATCCATTCTATGAGGGTGTGTCCGATGGAGCTTTCGTATATTTCGTACATTCCTATTATGTTGATACCGATGCATCCCACACGCTTGCATCATGTGATTACGGGATAGATTTTGCTGCATCGGTAGTGAATTCGACAGGTAATGTCATAGGGACACAGTTCCACCCTGAAAAAAGTGGCGATATCGGTTTGAAAATGCTCAAGAACTTTGTAGACATGTGCTGATAAGGAGCGATTTTATGGATATAGAAGGTTACGCAAGAAAAGGACTTCGAAATAATGATCTCGGGCTTGAAGACAAGTTGACAGAAAGGATACTCGAGATCAAGAACACATCTGAAAAACACGCACGCAATCTTGCAAAAGCAGCTATTGTGGAAGCAAAGGCGACTTTGAATGTCGAAGGGGATGTACTTACATCAACTGTCTCAGGGGTGACAATGGGTGAATTCGGTGTGGGCTCCCGGGGACTGGGGGATTTCTATGCACACGAAAAGATAGCCGAGGTCATAGGTAAGACCAGTGCAGTGGTGGACACTACCCATCTCGATGATTCCGGAGCTGTCCTGAATGAAAAGGGCGATGGTTACATCATTGTAACCATAGATGGTATTCATTCCCGATTGAGCGATTTCCCTTTCCTTGCAGGTTTCCACGTAGCCCGTGCATCCCTGCGTGATGTCTATGCCATGGGTTCCCGACCGGTTGCTCTCTTGTCCGATATCCATGTTGCCGATGATGGGGATGTGGCAAAGATATTCGACCACATTGCAGGCATAACCACGGTATCGGAACTTACTGGCATTCCTCTTGTTACCGGAAGTACATTACGCATAGGCGGCGATATGGACATCGGCGAACGTATGACCGGTGGTGTTGGTGCGGTGGGTACATCTACTGAACTGACCTCCCGTGTGCAGACACAGGTCGGAGATGTCATATTGATGAGCGAAGGTGCAGGCGGAGGGACCGTTTCCACAGCAGCGCTCTATTATGAAATGCATGATGTGGTCGAGGAAACTATAAACATCAAGTTCCTGGAAGCATGTGAGGCTCTGATAGCTTCTGGTCTTACCAAACATGTCCATGCAATGACCGATGTGACAAATGGCGGTATTCGCGGTGATGCAAAGGAGATCTCAAGAACAGCTGGTGTAAAACTTGTCTTTGATGAATCGAAGATGCGTCCCCTTGTCAATCCGAAGGTCCTCGATATGCTGGAAAAGCTGGAGATCGATTATCTTGGCGTATCCCTGGATGCTTTGCTTGTGATCGCTCCGCAGGAATATGCGGAACAGATAATTCAGGTGGTAAAGGACGTAGGCGTTGATATCGATATCATCGGTGAGATCGTGGAAGGCAGCGGTGCCGAGATCGTCATTGATGGCAAGGTCTGCGATTTCACTCCTCGTTTCAGGGAATCTGCTTACACTCCTATAAAAAAGATGATTGGTGAAGAAGAGCCCAGGGACTTTGAAGAAATGAAAGAAGCAATCGACAAAGCTGCGAAAGAAGCTTCGGAGAAAAAGAAAAAAGTTATGGAAATGATAAGAGGAAAGTGAGTATCACTCTTCCTCCTCTTCTACTTTTTTAACAATAAAGAGAGGTCCCTGCACATCAGTGATCTCCACTCTATCTCCATCGCTGATATCCTCTTTCACTTTTGCTTTCCAGTATTCTCCTTTGTACCTGACAAACCCTTCGTCTCCTGCTTTGATATCCTCTATGGCATTTGCCATCTCGCCGGTAGGGTCTTCGCCTATAACCGGCTTTTTGTGTCTGACCTCGAGCACTTTATAGAAGACGAACACAAAGAGGATGCCCATTACTATTGTGGGTGTCACGATCGCGATTATCATCGACCGCTGTACATCAGCAGGGCTGTACCATCTGGGGAAGTCCATGGGTACCAGGAAGATACTTCCGGCTATCAGGCAGACAAGTCCGGCAATTCCAAAGATACCGAATCCAGGTGCCTGCAATTCGAGAACGAACAGTATCACTCCGAGCAATATAAGGAATATAGCTGCGATATTCACATCGAATCCCATGCCCACAAGGCCCAGCGATATTGCAACAACTCCAAATATCTCTGCACCTGCTCCGGGATTAGAAATGCCTATGACGATGCCGTATATGCCGAGCATGATGAGAAGTGAGGAAATGATCGGGTCCGATATAATGTCCATGAAGCTCAATCTCAGGGACGGTCTATAGTTCTCAATGGCAGCACCTTTGGTGTCCAGTACTTTTCCTTTGATCGTCTGACCATCCACCTGCTCAAGAAGATCATCAATGTCAGATGCAACATACTCGATAATTCCTGCTTCCAGTGCTTCTTCCGCATTCAGGTTCAGATTTTCTGTAATGAACTTCTCTGCAGTTGTTTCATTGCGACCGTGCTGTTTTGCTTTTGTTTTTGCAAGGGCCACGAGTGCATTTACTATCTTATCGTCCTCTATGGGCTCTATACCCTGAGGTGACACTGATACAGGTTGGGCAGAACCGATTATAGTATTTGGTGACATTGCCGCAATGTCAGTTCCGATCAAGATAAGTGTCCCTGCAGACCATGCTTTTGTTCCTTCGGGATATACATAACCTATTACCGGGATATCCGAACTGTCAATGGCTTCGATTATCTTGAGGGTCTCATCAACCCCTCCGCCAGGGGTGTTGAGGGTGATTACAAGAGCTTCGTATTCATTTTGTTCTGCTAGCTGCAATGCATCTATTACAAGATCATCCGCTACTGGTGTGATCGAATCGGATATTTCCAGTACCAGAACAGTTTGTTCTGCAGATGCAACTGCAGGCACTAACAATAATAGTACCAAAAAAAAGAAAAGAAGGATAGGTGATCCTTTGTTCAACATCATCACCTTTATCCTCTTTTATTTCTGCGAGAATGCTTTTGAAAGGGCAGCGATCTCTGCAGTGTTCGAAGAACTTGAAATTACAATGAGGTTCTTCTCACGTGCAACTTCAGCAATTGTCTGAAACTCTCTCAACTTAATTGCTGCTGGCATATCCTGGTAGAGCTGTGCTGCCTGTCTCATCTTCTCTGCTGCCATGAACTCTCCTTCGGAGAGAATGATACGTGCACGCTTTTCCCTTTCTGCTTCTGCCTGTTTTGCAATAGCACGTAGCATTGTATCATCAATACTAACATCTCTGAGAGTTACTGCGGTGACCTTGATACCCCAGGGGTCTGTGGACGCGTCAAGTAATTCTTGTATGTCCTTGTTTATGGTCTCACGTTCAGAAAGCACGGCATCGAGCTCGATCTGGCCGATGACATCCCTGAGCGTTGTCTGTGAAAGCATTGCAGTTGCAAATTTGTAGTTCTCAACTTCAGTAACAGCTGCAGCAGGCTTGAGGACCTTGTAGTAAATAACTGCATCAACAGCGACAGTAACATTGTCCTTTGTTATGACTGCCTGCTTTGGCACATCGATGGTGACCACACGAAGATCTATCTTTACGACAGAATCGATGATAGGGATGATCAGGAAAAGTCCCGGACCTTTCACGCCGCTGAGCCTTCCTAACCTGAAAATAACAACCCTTTCGTATTCCTTTACCATCTTAAGTGATTGTGACAAGATGATAACTGCAATGACAAGTATAGGTATGATGTAGTCTTCTATCATGTTTCACTTCTCCCAAATTAAATGGAAGAGATTGAGATAAAAAACTATTGCTTGTGGTAACCCAATGTTACGCAAAGACATAAATCTAACATAAACAATTAAGACTTGATACAAATGAGAGATGAGTGTAACGAATGTGGAGGAAAGGGATACGAGGTCCTTTCTACTGAAAAATGTCCTGAATGCAAAGGTTCAGGAAAAATAAAAACCGTAAATCTGATGGATCTTTCTCAAAAGGATGTGAAAAATTTCCTTAATGAGGGTTCAGTATGTTCCAAATGCGGTGGAAGCGGAGAAATTGAAGTAAGAAAACAATGTCCTGCATGTAATGGTAAGGGTGCTTCTTATAGATGTGATGTCTGTGACAAGCCTATTGCTGGACCTATAGATGGCAAGGAAGCTTGTATTGCCTGCGGTAAGATCGAGATAGTACATGTTCTTGATAATTCCTGCAATCAGGATGAACTGGAAGTAGGCAAGATGTACCTTGCTAAAGTAAATAATCATGCGGACTTTGGCGTATTCGTTGATCTGAATTCCAGTTTACGTGGCTTGATCCATTCAAGCAATCTCAACATCAAGCTTGAAGAAAAAGCTCCGGTGATCGTGCAGGTAAAAGAGATCAGACGCGACGGTAAAATGGATCTGATCCCCCGGGTTATCAAAGATTACCAGACAGTAGAGGTTGAGAAGAGCATCTCTATAAGAAGGTCCACCGAACTTGGCAGTTTTACTGGTAAACTTGTAAAGATCGAAGGTGAGGTAATTCAGGTAAAGCAGACCGCAGGCCCTACTATTTTCACAATTTCCGACGAAGACGGGCTTATTTCCTGTGCTGCTTTTGAGAGTGCCGGTACACGTGCTTTTCCAGAGATCGATGCAGACATGATAATTACCGCAACCGGTGAAGTTACCTCCCGTGGTGACAGGCTCCAGTTGGAGGTCAGGAGCATGAAACATCTGACCGGTGAAAAAGAAGTAGCTGTCAAGAAGCGCATCGATGAGGTCATTGATCAGAGGGCTGAGCCTTCCGAGATCGAGTTCCTTGTTGAGAGTGAGATCCTTGAAAAGCTTCGACCTGCAATGCGTAAGGTCGCAAAGGAGATCAAGAGAGCTATTATAAGGTCAAAACCGATCCTTTTACGTCACCATGCCGATGCTGATGGAATGACCGCGGCAGTAGCTATCGAAAAGGCCATCCTTCCGATGATAAGGGAAGTTAACGGCCCTGATGCAGAATATCACTATTATAAGAGAGCGCCCTCAAAGGCTCCATTCTATGAACTTCCGGATGTCACCAAGGATATATCCTTTGCACTTGAGGATGCTGCAAGACACGGACAGAAACTTCCACTTGTAGTAATGGTGGACAACGGTTCCACAGAAGAGGATGTTCCGGCCATGAGGCAGGCACAGGTCTATGGTATCGATATGGTCGTAGTTGATCACCACCATCCCGATGAGATCGTTGACCAGTATCTGCTTGGTCATGTGAATCCTGCTCACGTGGGTGGGGATTTCGGTATGACCGCAGGAATGTTGGCCACGGAAGTTGCCCGTATGATCAACCCGGATATGACAGATGTGATCAAACATCTTCCTGCTATTGCTGCAGTGGGTGACCGTTCTGAAGCACCGGAAGCTGAAGCTTACAAGCAGCTTGTTGCTGACAGGTATTCTCTGCAGGACCTTAAAGAGATGGCACTTGCACTTGATTTTGAAGCATACTGGCTCAAGTTCGCTAATGGAAGAGGCATAGTTGATGACCTGATGGACCTTGGTGACCACAAGAGGCATAACGATATCGTGAAACTATTATGTGAGCAGGCAAATGCCATGATCTCAGAACAGCTCGATGCCTGTATGCCGAACGTGAAGTCGGAGGATCTACCCAACACTGCTGTACTGAACGTGCTGGATGTCGAGAACTACGCTCATAAGTTTACATTCCCGGCACCTGGCAAGACCTCAGGTGAAGTGCATGACCTTATGTGTAAGAAACTCGAAGGAAGGCCGGTAATTACCATCGGTTACGGTCCTGATTTTGCAGTGATACGCTCAAAAGGGGTTCTCATGAACATTCCACAGATGGTCCGTGAACTTCACGAAGAGATCGTAGGCGCTGGTGTGAATGGCGGTGGACACCTTGTAGTTGGAAGTATAAAGTTCGTAGAAGGCATGCGCAGCGAAGTGCTTTCCAAACTGGTCGAAAAGATCGGTTCCGTGGGTGTAGAGTGAGATCTCTCATCCATTTCTTATTTTAAAAAGCAAAAGGAACAAAAAAGAAAAGGGAGATTTCCCTTTTTAATCTACACGTGTGATACGGACCAGTGAGCTCATAGGCACATTGGCGATCATATCAGCATTCATCTTGTCAACGATAACTGCAACTGCGATCGGGGTTGCACCAACCTCACGAAGCTGTTCAGCAACGTCTGTAACAGTAGCTCCTGATGACACCACATCGTCCACGATGATGCACTTCTTTCCCTCGACATCAGCGAAATTCCGGCTAAAGATCCCTCTTTGATTGGCCTTTCCTTTCTGGTCATCATAGTCATGGAAGATCGCGAAATCGATCTCCAGTTCTTCGGCCATCATGGTGGCGATAGGGATTCCACTAAGCCCTATACCGATCACAAGGTCAGCATCCTGTTGTGTCCTTTCCAGTGATTCTATCACCATATCACAAAGTGCCTGTGAGATGCATCTTAATCTGTATGAACTCTGTCCGACACTGTTCCATGTAACAGAGATATCCTTTGGTGCAGGTGCTACAACATCTTTCTTTGAGCGTGTCAAAAGCCATGTGACCGTTTCCCTGGAGACGTTAAGCTCATTTGCTATCTGGCCTGTAACAAGGCCATTTGACTGCAATTCGACCGCTTTTAGGATTAATTCTTCTATGTTCTTCATATTATCCCAGCTGAAATATTAATTAGTTTTAACCTTCTAAAATAGTTATAGTACATCTCTATGGTTATAGTTTTCTTTTCCTGACCTTTTTCAAAGGAGAGCCACAGACAGGGCAATCATCCCCCTCATCGAATTTGCGATAGCACGCAATACACTTCTTTCCCCATACCAGTACGTCCTTTATCTTTTTCTGACTGATGGGCTTAACTTCAATACCAAGCACTGAAGCCATGTTCTGTACAGCATAGTCATCTGTGAGAAGGACTCCGTTCTCCTTGTATTCAAGAGCCTTCGTTAGAATGTCTATATCTGTGTCTGAGAGCTCTTCAACATCCCTCGTCTTTTTGGCAATTGAAACTACCTCTTTGCGAACCTGTGGGTCAGGCGCTTCAATTCTTGTACCGGTCTCACAAGCGATCTCAAATCGCATCATGGCTTCCCGGCTCTTCATTTCGTCCTTTACGGAAGGCACAGTGATGAACAGCGATGTGTCGCCATCATATCCATAGATGAAAACTGCGGAATCTGTAATATAGAATGTCATGTTCGTATGGTCTCAAGCCTGTTCGATACCATAGATATTTCTCCAAGCTTATAAGTATGGCTATTACCATTTAATCCGATGACGGCAACATGATGTCTACTCCGGTATCCCTTATTTCAAATTTCCTTATTCCTTTGTCATGAGAGCTTCCGCGCATTTTGATGACAGTTATGGTCTTGTCGATATGGTCTTCTTCCTCTTTTAACGAAAGCAGTACCGAAGTATCCATTCCATAATCTTCGATATCATGCATCCCATTAATGTTGTCGGCCCTTTGTGCGAACATTGAGGTGACACCATTTGATCTGAACATCTCTGAAAGTAATTTGATATGGTCCTTTGCATCCAGGGGTGTCATAAGGTCGGAGAATACGTTCACATCGTCTACAAAAATACGCTTGATGTTCTCTTTTTTGATGATCGATCGTAAGTTTATGGCATGCTCTCCGGCTTCAATGGCTGACATGCTGGTGAAGACAACTTTTATAGCACCTGAACTTACAAGCTCCTTCATGTCATGGTCAATGGAACTTGCATTTGTAAGGGTCTGTTCTTCGGACTCTCTAAATGAAACTATCATTCCAGGTTCTTCAATCCTTGCCCCTTCTGCAATGAAATGTGTTCCTATGGTGGTTTTCCCGGTACCACAGCCTCCGGTTACAAGGGTTGAAGTGCCTCTGATAACGCCATTTCCGGTCATTACGTCAAGCCCCTTTGTCCCTGTTGAGATACGGTCTGTAAAATGGGGTATCTCCATTTCGGTCAGTTCCTGCCTGTGAAGTATAATGCCTTCTTCAGTTATTGAAAATGGATGTTTTCCACTTATGTATCCCTGTCCTCTGAGCTTCAATACCTCGAGGTGGTGTACTCGACGTTTGTTGGCCTCATCATTAGAAAGATAGATAATGCCATCTGCTACGTGGCTCAAGTCACTTTTCAAGAGCTCATCTCCGGTGAACTCTCCGATCGCTATGACCAGAGCATCCCATTTTTTCATACGCAGGAAAAGGTCATAGTAGAACCGTCGTTTTGCTTCTTCATCAAGAGTGCTTCCGATGGTCGTTATTGGATCAATGACAATTCGGTCCGGTTTTATTTTTTCAATGGACTCTTCCAAGTTCCACATGAATGTATATATCCCTTTATCAAGGGTCTCGGTGCCGATGGGGATGTAGTTCATGGAGCCGGAGGAAAGCAGGGAGATATTGTAGAAATTCAGCTTTGACATGAACTTATTGACCATTGAAATTGGTTCATTCAATGATGTAACATACATGCATTTCTCATTTTTTTCAGCGGCGTTGAAAATGGATTGCATTGCAAGTGTGGTCTTTCCAGAACCTGCTGGACCTGCTACCAGGATCGCAGAGGGCTTTGGAAACCCGCCTTTTAAAATTGTATCAAGGGCATGTATCTCCGAACTCATTTGTTTCATTATAGCACCTGCTGAATATATTTATATAAATATTCTCTCTACTATATTTAACACTATGTTCGCTCATTTTTGAAAAAAGTTTAACAGGAAATCTAAATATGTACTGTGAATATAGTAGAGAGCACTATTATATACACAAATATTCGATCATCATCTGGACCTTGGTACTATGGATATTATAAAAGCAAAAGATATCATCATTGATTTTATTGGGAAGAAACTGGAAGGGACGGGAATTGAAGGTGCTGTTGTAGGTATAAGCGGAGGCATCGATTCTGCACTGGTGGCATACCTGTCCGTCGAAGCATTGGGTGCTGAGAATGTTCTTGGTATACACATGCCTGAAGCTTCAAACCCTGAGTCCGAGGTCGAGGATGCTAAAAAGGTCGCAGAAGCTCTTGGTATTGACCTTAAGGTGGTAGACATCACCAATGTTCTTGAAAGCTACAGATCCGCAATGCCGGATATTGAAGATACATCTGCTTATGTCGATGGTAACCTTAAGGCAAGGATCAGGATGTCCATGCTCTACTACTATGCTAACATGCTTGGCAGAGTAGTGATGGGGACTGGTAACAAGAGTGAGATATTACTTGGTTATTTCACAAAATACGGTGATGGAGGGGTTGATATGGAACCCATCGGCGATCTTTACAAGACCGAAGTATGGGAAATGTCAAAGATTCTGGGTGTCCCGGAGAGCATTCTGGAAAAAGCACCATCTGCTGGACTCTGGGAGGGTCAGACCGATGAAGAGGACCTTGGTGTTACTTATGAGACCATCGATAAAGTGCTTCAGCCAATTCTTGCAGGAGAGGGACAGGAACGCGTGCATTTGAAACTCGGGGTTCCAATGGAGGATATCAATTCCATTCTGCTACGTGTCAGGAGTAATCTTCACAAAAGAGCGATTCCACCTATAGCACACCTTGATGATCTTCGTGATGACTGGTTATCTTGATGGGAAAACTTTCCCATCCTTTTCTTTCTCTTCTTCCTGGGATCTGACAAGGGGTTTTGCAAGGTGTCTTCTCGCACAGGGCGGAACTTCATACATTCCTATGTCGATTCCTCTTTTGATCTCGACAAGTTCAGGTAGATCTGCTTTAGTGCCACACTTCTTGCAGCGGTAACCCTGCCCCTTTCCTGCGGATTTCATCCTTTTTCCACATTCGGAACAGGTAGGATTGAACGACTCTTGTTCCTGGGCCAGGCTTATTATCTTCAGTTTTTCGATGTTCAGGGTGTTGTTCTTCACACTTCCTGAGAACACTATCCTGTCCCCGGGCAGGAATTTGCGTACCAATTCGCGGAAGTTCTTGGTAGGTTCGTAGGCTGCACAGTCCATCTCATCTCCTTCATCGTCACGAACCGAAAAGATCGTATGTCCTCCTCTTATCGTTTCAGGTCGAGTTTCCACTGTTGCTTCAATGGTATAGGAGTGCATGTCCTTTATGTCTGCTATCCTCTCTACTGGAATAAGGTGCAGGTCTGTCCCCTGATCTGTCTTATAGATCGCATATCTTTCAACAGGTTCAGAGATTATCATCCGGGATGTTATGGTGACAGGCTCAATACCATTTCCTCGAACTCCAAAAAGAACGGGATCTCCTGCATGGGGTATGCATACCACTGCATTGTTCGCAATATCTACTGTGTCCCATGTATTCGGGTAGGTCGCAAGGTCTGCTTCTTTCACACTTTCCTCATTGACCTGCCGTTTTGTTCCCCATGTATCCTTTTCGCGATATGCAAGATATTCATAAGTATGGTCCCATCCCGGGTTCAGCATGGCTCCGCAGGCAGCAAGAGCACCGATAAGTCCTCTTCCATTCTTCCATCCTCTTGAAGGCAGGTCCAGGTTAGCGATAAGGTTCTTTGCATCATCTATCTGCAATACCTCACGCACTGCTTTCAGGAAGAATTCGCCGAGCTCTTCCTTTACTTTCTCAGATCGGTCCTCGGGTATGAACACCACTCCGGGATTTGTCATCTCGCTCTGCAGTTCAGAAAGTTCGTCGACCCTTGAGATGACATGTTCCATTACTTTTTCCGGTTCTGATGTTGTTATTTCAAAAGCGGTTGAAGCATTGCCTCGGGTCTTGTAAGGAATGGTGGGATTGAGGCGTATAAGTATAGGGCTTCCTCTGATGGTTCCGTATTCTTTCAGCTCGTCCATCAGTAATGCACAAAGGTAGGTGGTGCACATTCCTTCTCTGGAATCGGTATCGTCTATACTTATTATCATGGTCTTTCAATCTGTGTTCGTTCATATACTAACAAATACATTTATATAGATGTGCAAACAATGGCTTTATTGTAATGACAAAGGATATTCTGATACATCAGATAATTGAAGTATTGGAACGCGCCGGGTTCATGGTGTCGGATCAATGTAATATCAGACCCCGTAGCTTTGACCTCGCTGCACGTCAGGGTAATACGCTCCTATTCTGCAAGGTCTTATACAATATTGACGGTCTGAACGAAGAAACGGCCCGTGAAATGAAATCTCTGGCAAAATACCTAAATGGCTATCCCATACTCATAGGTGCAAAAACACGTGACCAGCTGCTTGAGGATAGCGTGGTTTATATGAGATATGATATTCCTGCATTGAGTATACAGACACTTTACGATTATTTTGTAGAAAATGTACCTCCGCTTGTATCCGCAGCACCTGGTGGTCTGTATGTATCCATTGACGGGGATGTGCTCAAGGAAGCGAGGATGAACATCTCTATGTCTCTGGGGGCTCTTGCTTCCGAGTTGGGTGTGTCCAGACGTACCATAAGCAAGTATGAAGAAGGCCAGATGGATGCATCCATTGATATTGTGCTTCATCTGGAGGAGATACTGGATATGGCACTTGCAAAGTCCATCGATATACTCCGCAGTTTTGAGAAAGAATTGGACCCTTCAACTGTGAATGAAGATACATCTGAAAGGAAAACACCGCCCAATGACAATATCCTGAACCTTATATACACTCTGGGTTATGATGTCCTTTCAACGAACCAGGCTCCGTTCAAGGCGGTTTCAAAGGATACTTCCAGTACTTTCCTGACAGGTGTTAGCGAATACAGCAATGCAATGGTCAAACGTGCTCATTTGATGAGCAGCATCTCCAATGTCATCGAGACCCAATCCGTTTTCATCATCGAGGGTAAGAGCAGGTATAAGTTTGTTGAGGACACCGTACTTATCGAAAAGGATGAGCTCAATAATATCGCAGATGCGGATGACCTTGATACTCTTATTCATGAAAGGTCCAAGCGGCATAAAGGGGAATGAACTGTTTTTAAGTTTCCCTTCTTAATATGATCGAATGATTTCCTGTAACAATATGTTGATCGTTTGGATATATAAGCCCAAAACTCTAATATATAGCAATCTCGTATGGTGTGAGCAATGACTCTCAATATTGCAGTTCTTGTATCTGGACGTGGTTCAAATCTACAGTCCATTATCGATAATATTGAAAATGGCTACATCCCGAATGCTGCTATCAAGGTCGTTATCAGTGACAAGGGAGATGCCTATGCACTTGAGAGGGCAGAAGCACATGGTATTGTTCCTGTTTTTGTGGACCCTTCTGCTTTTGGGGATAAAAAAGACTATGAGGATAAGATCCTGGAGGTTCTTGGTAAATATGATACCAACCTTGTCCTCCTTGCAGGATACATGCGTATTCTAGGAAGCAGGATAATTGGGAAATACCGGAACAGTATAATGAACATCCATCCGGCTTTGTTACCTTCTTTCATGGGACTTCATGCACAGAAGCAGACGTTGGATTATGGTGTGAAGGTTGCAGGGTGTACAGTTCATTTCGTTGATGAGGGAATGGACACCGGCCCGATAGTTCTTCAGAGATGCGTGCCTGTACTCGAAGGAGATGACGAGGATTCCCTTGCAGGGCGTATCCTTGAGCAGGAACATAAGATATATCCTGAAGCCGTGAAACTGTTCGTTGAGAACAGGCTTGTGGTGGATGGCAGAAAAGTATCGATCATATGATCTGTATGATATAATTAATATCAGCCACTCATATCACATTATCAATTTCATACAATCACATCACTTAACAATTGATCAATTAAAACTATAATTTTCAAGGAACGATATAATATGTCTTACATTTCAGAGATTGACCCGGAAATTGCCAATGCATTGTCATTGGAGGCACAGCGTCAGGATTTCAAGTTGAACTTGATCGCTTCAGAGAACTACACCAGCCGTGCTGTTATGGAAGCACAGGGCTCCATCATGACCAACAAGTACGCAGAAGGATATTCTGGAAAGCGTTACTATGGTGGTTGCGAATTTGTCGATATGGCAGAGGACCTTGCAATCTCAAGAGCAAAAGAGATCTTCGGTGCAGAGCATGTAAATGTCCAGCCTCATTCAGGCTCAGGGGCTAACATGGCTGTCTATTTCTCAGTTCTCAAACCTGGCGACAAGATCATGTCAATGGATCTTTCCCATGGTGGTCACCTTTCCCACGGAAGTCATGTGAGCTTTTCAGGTGAACTCTATAACATCGTTCCATACGGTGTTTCCCAGGAGACCGAGATGCTTGATTACAATGAGCTCATGGAAATTGCAAAGAAAGAGATGCCACAGATGATCGTTGTTGGAGCATCTGCATATTCCCGTATCATCGATTTCAAGGCATTCAGGGAGATCGCTGATGAGGTAGGAGCATACCTTCTCGCAGATGTTGCACACATTGCAGGCCTTATCGCTGCCGGTGTACACCCAAATCCATTCCCATACTCTGACTTCGTAACAACAACCACTCACAAGACCCTTCGTGGTCCAAGGGGTGGAATGGTTATGTGCAAGGAAGAGTACGCAAAGGCTATCAACAAGTCCGTCTTCCCGGGAATTCAGGGCGGCCCTTTGATGCACATCATTGCTGCAAAGGCAGTTGCATTCAAGGAAGCATTGAGCGACAATTTCAGGAAGGACCAGGAACAGACCGTAAAGAACGCAAAAGCACTTTGTGCAGCGCTTCAGGATAGGGAATTCGATATAGTTTCTGATGGAACTGACAACCATCTTATGCTTATCAACCTTAACAAGTACGACCTTACAGGAAAGGATGCTGAGGTCATTATGAGCAAAGCTGGTATTGTTATCAACAAGAATACCATCCCATTCGAGACAAGAGGCCCTTTCATTACAAGTGGTCTCAGGGCAGGTACGCCTGCTTGTACTACACGTGGTATGAAGGAATCAGCAATGGATGAGATCGCAGACTTCTTCAAGACCATTATTGACAACAGGGAGAACGATGCAGTCCTTGAGACTGTCAATGCAGATGTTCAGGAACTTTGCAGTCGCTTCCCTATCTACGAGCACCTCGGATAATTTATTAGATAATAAAAGGTGATCTTCAATGCCTGATACTGATAATACAAAGATCATTGATGGACGGGCCATCGCAAAGAAAGTGGAAGCTGAAGTGAAAGCTGATGTCGAGAAGCTGATAAGCGAAAAGGGGGTAACTCCCGGCTTATCGGCCATACTTGTGGGTGAGGACCCTGCATCAAAGATGTACGTGAGGCTGAAACACAAAGCCTGTGAGCGTGTCGGTATCTTCGCAGAGGATCAGCATCTTCCTGAGGATATCACTCAGGAGGAACTTCTTGAGGCTATCAGTTCCCTGAACGCAAGGAAAGATATTCACGGTATCCTCCTGCAACTGCCATTGCCTGAACATCTCAATGAGCAGGAAGCAATGAACGCCATCGATCCTGCAAAGGATGCGGATGGATTCCATCCCTTCAATATGGGGCAGTTGCTCATTGGTATCGAAGGACTTGTGCCATGCACTCCCAAGGGAATTATACGTGCCCTTGAGGAATACGATGTCGAGATACAGGGCAAGCATGCGGTCATTGTCGGTCACAGCAATGTTG
>Ga0255368_10052_pt1 | contig 24196 bp, 21 predicted proteins | sample ANMaggSeSYBR01E6_FD_182094 | JGI IMG/M metagenome (GOLD analysis project Ga0255368, IMG submission 182094) | Sediment cell enrichment communities from methane seep in Santa Monica Basin, California, United Staets - ANME aggregate JGI... | ecosystem: Environmental > Aquatic > Marine > Cold seeps >...
TCAGGTCGTAATATAATAGTAGTGGGTGGCGGCGAGTCTGCAATTACGGATGCTCTGATCCTTTCTGATGTGGCTGCATCTGTTTGTATTGTTCATCGAAGGGATGAGCTGCGAGCTTCGAAAATACTTCAGGACCGGGCTTTTGCCAGATCAAATATTGAGGTCTTATGGGACACTACCCTTGAGGAAATTGTCGGGGATTCTGTCGTAAGGGAAGCAGTTATACGCGATATCAATGCTGATGAGGTTCGTAGAGTTCCTATCGATGGTGTCTTTGTATATGTGGGCGTGGAGCCTAATACTGGATTTGTGGATGTGGATAAAGACGAATATGGCTTCATCATAACCAATGAAAGGATGGAATGTTCTGAAAAGGGCATTTTTGCAGTAGGGGATTGTCGTGATGCTATCCTGCGACAGGTTATAACAGCTGCAAGTGATGGTGTAATTGCGGCTTTCGAAGCTTATAATTATGTTTCCGGGCTCAATAGGAATGAGAAATAACTCTTGTTATGTTCATTTTGGAGCATTTTAGATATCTAAATGTCATAAAGGTGGAATAAAATATGATCTGTTTGAAAATATGTGGCGATTCAACATCAGAAGACCTTAAACCAATAGCTGAGGCAGTGCATGCTGTGCTTGGGATCCCTGTTACGATCCGGAGTAAGAATTTCAAAGGGCTTCGTATGGAACGGGGAGTTGTTGTGGATGATGATTATACTGGTCCTGTTCTTGAAGAGGTCCTCCAGGCCAACAAGATCATAAGAAAAATGCCTACAGAAGGTGTCTACAAAGGAAAGGCAGTGGTCGTAGCTCCTATCAGAACTTCTGATGGAGAGGTCGCTGGGGCTCTCGGAGTAGTAGACCTTGTCGCTGCACTTGATATTCTGTCTGTATTCCGCGAATATCCTGATATTGTGGATGAGGTGGAGGAGTCAAGGAAACGTCTTTCTTGATCGTGTTGTTGTTGTACGACCAAAAACTATCTTTAAGATTCGGGAGAATAACAGTCGATGATAGATGATGTAGTTAAACTATTCAGGCAACTGGACAGTAAAGACCTTCGTATACTGATGGGTATCGAAATAGGAATGAAACACTATGAGTGGGTTCCTGTTGAGGAGGTCCGGAAATATACTAGATTCTCATATAGTCAGCTTGAATATAAGCTCCTTCAGCTTTTCAGGTCCAATATGGTCGTGGGTACGAAAACTCCCTACGAGGGCTATCAGATATATTTTGACGGTTATGATGCACTCGCTTTGAATACTTTTGTTAAGAGGGGTTCTGTCAGTGCAATTGGCGATGAGATCGGTGTGGGTAAAGAGTCTGTCGTGCATGAGGCTATCAGGGAACCCGAACTTGCTATTGGGGATCCTACTACTGTCATTATTAAGTTCCACCGGGAAGGTCGTACCAGTTTCAAGAGTGTAAAAAGGGGTCGTGAGCACCTTGCTTACCGTGAACATTTCTCCTGGATATATGCTGCAAGGCTTTCCGCAAAGCGAGAGTTCGATATTATGGAGCAGTTATACTCCGAGATCTCAATTCCAAAGCCTCTTGATTACAACAGACATGCTATTGTGATGGCTCCTGCAAAGGGCAGCCTTCTTGTTAAAACAAAGCTCACTGAGCCGAATTGGGTACTTGAGGAGATCCTTTCCCAAATGACCAAGGTCCATTCTCTGGGCATCATCCATTCAGACCTTAGTGAATACAATATCTTTGTCAGTGAGGAAGGCGTTGAGTTCATCGACTGGCCACAGTATGTGACCCTTGATCATCTTAATGCAGAAGATCTGCTAAGGCGCGATGTTTTCAATGTGCTTACTCATTTTAAGCGGAAGTATAATATTGAAAAGGACCTGGATGAGGTCGTTCGAATTATCAATGGCGAATGATGTATATTCTATGACCTCACAATTTAATTTATAATGGTTGTGGGAACCGGGGTTATATTCGGCATTGATATTGCTAAAGGCTCATCCAGATCAAAAGAACTTCCAAGGTATGCAGTTGCTGTGCTGAAGGAGGGGGAGGTCACCCACCATACAATGGTGCGCCTTCCGCGTATATTAAAGATGGTTCGAGAGTCTCATCCTCAATATCTCGCAGTGGACAATATCTTTGAGCTGGCTCCGGGCAAAAAGGAGCTTGTGCGTTTTCTTGAAAAACTTCCTGAAGGCGTTAAGCTTGTACAGGTCACAGGCGGTCTGCACAAGAAATCCCTTTTGCATCTTGCAAAGGAAAATGGATTGTCCTTCAATCAGTTTAATCCCAATGAGGAGGCAGAGGCATGTGCTCGTCTTGTGAGTATGGGGGTCGGGTCGGAAGTATCTCTTTTTGAAGATATCACTAAGATAAAGGTAAGTCGTGCCCGGTCCCTTGGACGTGGGGGCTGGAGTCAGAACAGATATCGTCGTAAGGTTCACGGGGCTGTGAGGGAGCGGAGTCGTGAGGTCGAGGCGATATTGAAAAAGGCCTCAAAAGAACATGGATATACCTATATAAGCAGTATATTCCGCGGGTTCGGAGGTTATGTGCGTGCCGAGTTCACCGTGCATGCAAAAAGGCATCAAGTGCCTGTTGGTTCCGGTTCAACTGCGGATGCCCAGATCCGTGTCAGCAGCGTGGTGCGTGATAAGATCCAGTATACTCCTTTATCGAAAGCTAAAAGGCGTCCCACAATTGTGGGTATCGACCCCGGCACAACAGTGGGAATAGCTATACTCTCGTTTGATGGTGAGCTTCTGCTTTTGAAAAGTATCCGTGGCATTTCCCATGATGAGGTTGTCAAACTTATTGCTGAATATGGGAAACCCGCGGTCATCAGTACGGATGTCACACCAACTCCGGGTTCTGTGGATCGGATCAGGCGCAGTTTCAATGCCGTGATAAGTACACCTTCCACGGAAATTTCCTCGGAGGAAAAGATAGCTCTTGGGAGGCCGTATGGTTATTCAAATGACCATGAACGTGACTCTCTTGCTGCAGCTCTTTATGCTTACCGGAACTACAAGAGCATGTTCTCGCGTGTTGAGAAGAAAGCACCTCCTCATCTGGACCTGGATAAGATAAAACTGTATGTGATCCAGGGTGCTTCCATAGGTGAAGCTATAGGGAAGGCTTCGGGGGTGCCGGTTCCTGATAAGAAACCTGTGGAATTGTTGACAACTTCTGATGAAGATGCTGATGAAAGAAGCAGGAAAGTTTTAGAGAAACTAAAGTTAAAAGATACTCAGGTCCGTAATCTTCGGGATTATGTTCAAGAACTTAAGGATGAATTGGTTGCGAAGGACAAGCTCATCTTAAAGCTTGAAGTCAAGCTTAAGAAAGTAAAAGAGGAAGACCGCCTTAAGGTCCTTAAGGATAAAGAGCTTGAGATGCGTGACCATAAGATATCTGTATTAAAGAAAGATCTGCGAAGGGCAAAAAGTTCTCTCAAGAAAGCTCATTATAGTATCAAAAAGCTAAAGCAGATACGTAAGCTGGAGTTCAAAGGGGAGGGTATTCCTGTTAAGATAATCTCTTCATTCAATCGGGATGCGATCCTGGATGCGGAGGACCATTTTGGTATAAAGAAGGGGGATGTGATCTTTCTGGAGGATGCCAGTGGCGGGAGCACAGTAACAGCTTCGATGCTTGTTGCCATGGGTTTGAAAGCAGTGATCGTTACCGGGGATGTGACCTATGCAGCAGATGATGTCTTCTTCAAAGGCGATCTTCCTTTGCTTAAAGATATACCTTTACAGAGGATAGATGATCTTGCGATTGTCGATCCGAATGTCCTTCAGGTCGCGCTTAATGAGTGGGCTGAACGGGCTGAATTAAGGCGCCAGGAAGAAAAAGAAAAGAAGTTAAAACATCTGGTGGATGAATACAGAAGTGAGAGGCGTAGGGGTCTTTCCTGACCTCCACCTTATGCAAGTTCATTTCCTGTCAAAGAATATGTTCTTTCCTTTTACGCTCAGGGGCATTCCGCATGCAATATCTGCATCGATCAATCCGGCTGCTAATGCGCCTGCTCCTATGGTGTACATTATACGGTTGTCGATGCAGAGGTCCTTTGCTTTTGCTGCTGCACTTCCCAGTGCGATCCCGAGGTCAATGTACTTGAAGGCACATTTCGGGCCGTTAAAATCGGCTTTGACCAGTGTCTGCTCTATCATTTCCTTGCATGTGGGGAAGCCGCATGCTCCACAGTTCAATCCTGATGGTTCTGACGTCTTAAGGCCGATGAGTATTACTGCATCCGCATCCCTGACGTTTTGAGCATTAAGGTTGAAGAACCCAAAGCCTTCTCCTTTACTTTCCGCCATTGCATCCATGGAGTCTGCAAGTATCTTTATGTCGGATGGTTCCAGAAGCCCGGTAACAATGCTGTCCTTTCCCTTTGCCTTTGGAGCTGTCCTTGCTGCGGTCAATATCATCTTTGCCATCACTTCGATATTCTCGGATTCTGGATATGTGATCATATATCTACATATGATATTTTTGAACTTAATGTTTTCTACTTTCGGGCTTACTTATATGTACTAATATTCCAAATTAGCTCCTGATGAGCTTATCAGCACTTATTCTTGCAGGTGGGCGTGGCAAGCGTCTTGGAAATGTGGAGAAGTCACTTATACGGTGTAGTGGCGGCAGTTCTTTACTTGAGCGGACAATTGGGACACTTGAGGATATCGTTGACGATGTAATAGTTTCTGTAAGGGATGAGGGGCAGGCACAGGAGCTTGCAGGTGATGCCTGTGGCAAGGAAATGGTCTTCGATACTTATGAAGATGTAGGACCGCTTGCCGGTATGCTTGAAGGATTTAAAAAGGCGAAAGGCGAATATATCTTTGTAACGGCGTGCGACATGCCATTCATTGATAAAGAGGTAGTGAAGTTCATGTTCAAGTGTGCAGAAGGGCATGACGCAGCGGTCCCCGTGCACAATGATGGCTCAATGGAACCTTTGTGCAGTGTCTACCGCGTTGAACCTATGTTGCCTCTGATAGAAAGCTCCATACAGGCGAACAGAAAATTTATACTGTCGCCAGTCTTTGAGCTGGATGATGTTGTAAAGGTCAACATCGAGCTACTAAAGGAATTCGATCCTCAGCTCAAGAGCCTTATTAATATTAATACTCTTGAAGACCTAGGTCGTTTCGATCTTTGTTGAGAATTAAATTATATTCTCTATCCCTTTCTCTCTTTTTTCAGGAAAGTTGACCAAGATATAAAAAAAAGGTGCCACTTTCAAAAGTGGCATAATTAATTTAATTTAATTTAATTATATGGTGAACTCCTCGCCATTGGCAGGTGCATGACCTTCAACACCTATCTCATCTGTCACCCATTGTGCGAACTGCTCGGTGTTCTCACCATGCATTGTAAATACTTTTTCTCCGCCATTGTCGCAGAACTTCTTGACCATTGCTTTAAGCTCTTTATCCCCGGAATGTGCAGAGAAATCATATTGCTCGATCTTCATACGTAGGTTCTGGAGAATACCATCATTATCGATATTACCGGTGTCGAGTGCCATTCTTCCGTTGGTACCTTCTACCTGATAACCGGTAAGCATTATCTTGGACTTCGGGTCCTTGTACAGGCGGTTGATATAATGAAGGACAGGCCCTCCATTTAGCATCCCGGCAGTCGTAACGATGACTGCTCCGTGAAGTGATATATTTTCTCTCTTACGCCCCTTGACGATCGTAGCATTATCAAAAGCACGCTTGAGCTTTTCTGGGTCCTTCAGGTATTCCGGATTATTCATGAGAAGCTTGTAGATCCTTACTCCCATGCCGTCCACATAGGCAGGAATGCCGTTATCGCTCAACATCATCAGGACTTCCTGTGTTCTGCCAATGGCAAAGGCAGGAATAATGGCATTGCCACCAAGGTCGATGGTATCCCTGAGTGAATCGATGAACTCCCTTTCAGTTTCCTTTCTCGTAGGATGGTCCTCTCCAAAATATGTGCTTTCAGTGATAAGCGCATCTGCTTTTGGCAATTCATCTGCTGATGGGACAAGACGTGTCTCCAGCGTACAGATATCGCCAGTATATACGATGCTTTTTCCATCCTTTTCAAGATATATCGCAGATGAGCCTGGGATATGACCTGCATTGTAGAACTGGGCTGTATATCCATGTGTATGGAATTCCACACCCGTATCGAAAGTGGTGGTGTTCAGCACCATCTGCTGGATCTCCCTTTCATCAAATGCTACGGGTTTGCCTTCCCTCTCTGCAATTTTCAGAGTGTCCTTTGCAAGTACTTGTGCAAGATCAGCTGTCGGTGGTGTCATGAATATCTGAGGTTCCATGTCCATCAGATTAGCAACGGCACCGCAGTGGTCAAGATGTCCATGTGAAATAAGAACCGCCTTAGGGTTTACATAATCCACCGGATAAAGTGGCTCTTCTCCCGGTTTGAGCCCATAATCAACAAGTATCTCATCATTAACAAGAAGTGCGGAACGTCCGACTTCCCTACATCCACCTTTGAACCCCAGTTTCAAGTTTATCCCCCTCTTTTATAGTTTTATGTGACAAGTTCCTGCCATTTCATGATCTTACCTGCAGGCAGGCTTGTGGCCTTTGAAAGCTCAATAGCATTCGCTTGTCTTAACTCATCAATAGTATTGATTTCTGCATTCTTAAGTTTTTCTGCAGTGACCTTTCCGATACCGGGAACATCCGTGATCTTATCAGGAATTGGGACCTTTGGCTGCTTGGCCTTTTCTTCTTCCTGCGTCTTCTTCCACTCTATGAAATTACACTGTGGACATCCTAGGTCCCATGGACGTTTTCCGGGATTGATTATCTTCACATGATTAATTCCATGTTCTTCACATACCTTTTCAGTAACGATGATCTGTCCGCTCTTTGGAAGTGGCAGTGAGAAATTACAATCCGGATATCCATTACAACCGATAAAACGGGACCCTCTCTTCGACCTTCTGACCATGAGCTTCGAACCGCATTCGGAACACTCTCCTATTACTTTATCTTCGCGGAGGCCTGCTCGTAGGGATTCTGATATATTTTCACTGTTATTGGCAAGCTCTGTAAACACTTCATGAAGCATTGTTCTTGATTCTTTCAGAACATTGTCTTCCTTAACCTTCCCTTCAGCGATACTATCCATATCCTCTTCAAGCTGACTGGTCATGTCATGCTTGGTGATGGTCGGTGCATACTTTTCAAGGGCCTCGATCACAGCAAAGGATGTCTTGGTAGGTTGAAGCGGATTTCCGTGGACGTATGCCCTTGAATATAGCTTACTGATGATCTCATGTCGTGTGGCCTTTGTACCCAGGCCAAGGTCTTCCATGAGCTTTATCAGACGTCCCTGTCCATACCTTCCAGGTGGCTGAGTTTCCTTGTCCAGCATTTCCTTGCCGGTCACATCAAGGGTATCTCCTTCAGAAAGTGCCGGAAGAAGCCTGTCCTGCGGAGCATTATATGGGTAGTACCATCTCCATCCCTGGTGCACAAGTCTTGCACCATTTGCCTTGAATTCCTCGCCGGAGATATCGAACCTTACCTTCATGGTCTCCCATTCGGCCTCATCTGCAAAGGTTGCGAAGAATCTTCTGACCACAAGCTCGTAAAGCTTCCAATCCTGTTCATTAAGTTCACTCTTCTTTGCAAGGGATGCAGGATAGATAGGAGGGTGGTCCGTGGTCTCTTTTTTGCCACGTGTGGGCACAAGTTCATCTTTTGCAAGCAACTTTTGGGCATATTCTTTGAAAGGACCTTTGCTGAATATCTCGATCTGTGCCCTCAGGTCGATGGATGCAGGATAAACGGTATTGTCCGTCCTTGGATATGAAATGAAACCATTAGTGTAAAGGGATTCTGCTATCCTCATGGCATTGGATGCTGTAAAACCGATGGAACTTGCAGCACCGATGAATTCTGTGGTATTGAAAGGAGTTGGTACCTTATCCATCTTCTTCGAGCTATCCACGGATGATACGGATGCCTTATCTCCTATAACTTCCATTACGGCATCAGCTTCTTCCTTTTCCCAGAACTTGGAGTTCTTGTGCTGTACATTGACCAGTGCATCATCGCTATCTTTAAGGATCGCATTGACCTCCCAGTATGGCTTCGAGACAAATGCTTGCCTTTCCTTTTCCTTATCCACTATCAACGCAAGGGTTGGTGACTGCACTCTTCCCACTGACAGGAAAAGCTTTCCCAGCCTGCCTGCTGAAATGGAAAGGTATCTTGTAAGGGAAGCTCCCCATACAAGGTCGATGATCTGTCTGGAATGGCCCGCATCCGCAAGATCGAAATCAATTGAAGCAGGTTCTGCAAAAGCTCCCTCTATCTCCGTCTTGGTTATGGCACTGTAGAACACACGATCGAACTCAACATCAGGGTTCACTTTCCTGATAATGTTCAGTGCTTCAACACCAATAAGCTCTCCTTCACGGTCGTAGTCAGTAGCAATGGTGACATGCGTAGCTTCTTTTCCTAGTTTCCTGAGGGCTGCCACTATCTTCACATGAGTGGGTGTAGTAATTACCTCAGCATCGATAAGTTCATTTGCATCGACTTTCTGCCAGTTGTTATAGGCTTTTGGGAAATCGAGCTGTACGATATGTCCGCTAAGTCCCATTACGACTGTTCTGTCCTCTGCGTCAGGGTTTTTATATTCGAACGTATCCATTCCGCTGACACGTACCTGCTTTGGTTCCTTCGGGGCCAGGATCTTTGCAATCCTTTTGGCTGCAATGTGTTTTTCCGCTATAATAAGATGCATCGAAAACTCCAGTATGATTATTGTGAATACGTATGTGTAACTGCTGCTATAATTATGTTGCAGTATATTATAATGGTATAAAGGAAATAATAGTAGTTGAAAATCTTTATATAATAAAAACGTTTGTGTCAGAAACCTTAAAGTGGGTATATTAGAGCCCCTGGGCACATTAGATTAAATTTATGCCTATTGCTGTCCTTTATGCCCATTTTTTACAGTTACAAGAGACATACCTTCTTATTCCCTAACTTTGCCCATTTTTTATTTCTTATCCTTGATCCTGTTTCGAAGTTCATTTATTGCAAGGGTGGGTGCGACCTTTTTCGGACAAACAGCAACACACTTGTACACGGTATCACAACCCCACACTCCTGATTCCGAATCAACTATGGCAAGGCGTTCCTGCTTAGTTTCCTCGTTCTCCCTTGGGTCAAGATAGAACCTCCATGCTTTTGCGAGTGCAGCAGGCCCATAATACTGTTTATCCTTAGCTGCAACGGGACATGAACCATGGCAGAGTGCACATAGGATACAATTGGTATATTGCTCGATCTTTACCTGAGTATCCCTGTCCATAAGATTCTCTTTTTCCGGTACATTTTCCTTCATCTCAAGCCAGGGCTTTATATCTTCAACCAGTGAATAGAAAGGTTCCATATCGACCACAAGGTCTCTTATGACTCTCAGGTTAGGCAATGGTTCTACCAATATGACATTATTGTCTATCTCCGTCCTTTTGTTAGTGATAAGGACTTCCAGATTCCCTTCATTTGTTGGTTCCTTTCTCATCTCAGAGATCTGCATTTTACAGGCAAGTCTTGGAATACGGTTGATGAGCATACTGCAGCTACCGCATACAGCACCTCTGCATGCATATCGGAATGTCAGGCTCGTATCAAGCTTTTCCTGTGCGTAGAACAATGCCTCAAGAACGGTCATTCCTGGTCTGTCCTCAACTTCATATTCCTGATACCAGACATTATCCTCTTCCTGTCTCTTGACCTTGAGCGTTATCATCAGTACTCCCTCTTTTTTGGTTGGAACGTTGTAATAGTGACATCCTTATACTCTAACCTTGGTCCGTCCGGTGTAAAATAAGCAAGAGTATGCTTCATCCAGTTAGCATCATCCCTTTCCAGATGATCTGTTCTGTAATGTGCTCCCCTGCTTTCCTCACGCACCAATGCACCCAGTGCGATCGTGTGGGCAAGGTCCAGCATTCCCTTAAGTTCGATGGCATTGAGAAGTTCAAGATTGAACTGCTTTGAAAGTGTCTTTACTCTCAATGATCTTGCCTGGACCTCAAGTTCCTTTATCTTGACAACCGCTTTTTCAAGTTTATCACGCTCTCGGAAAACTCCAACGTTCTCCTGCATGTTCTTCCTGAGGCTATCCTTTATATCTGCATAACTTTCCTCACTGTCTCCCATAATCTCTGAGATGTTCTTTTTTTCACTTTCAAGGGCATCTTCAAGTATCTCGTCATTTGGAGCATCAAAAGTATTGATGTAGTTCGCAGCATGCACTCCGGCCCTTCTTCCGAATACAACTGTATCAAGCAGGGAATTACCTCCGAGACGATTTGCACCATGGACGCTTATGCAGGCACATTCACCTACAGCATAAAGTCCATTCGCAGGAGTGCACCCATCTTTATCGGAACTCACGCCTCCCATTGAATAATGTTGTCCCGGTTGTACCGGAATAGGCTTTTCAACAGGATCTACTCCGGCAAAATCGATGCTTATCTGGCGGATTCCGGGTAAACGTTCCTCTATGAGCTTTTTCCCAATATGTGTAATGTCAAGCTCCACATACCCTTCAGGAAATCCCCTGCCCTCATCTATCTCCTGCTGTATCGACCTTGCAACGATGTCCCTTGGGGCTAATTCCATGGAATTTTCAGCATATCTTTTCATGAACCTTTCATGGTCCTTATTGTAAAGGTAGCCACCTTCTCCCCTTGCGCCTTCTGTTATCAATATATTAGTGCCCAGCAGTGTTGTAGGATGGAACTGTACGAATTCCATGTCCTGCAATGGAATTCCCGCACGATATGCAAGACTTATACCATGCCCCTTGTTGATCAGCGCATTTGTCGAACGTTTATAGATACGTCCGTAACCACCTGTTGCCAGTAAAGTTGCCTTTGCCTTGAATATCTCCAGTTCTGAATCGAACAGGTTCATGGCTATGGCTCCGATGCATCTGTTATCATCGATGACCAGTCGCGTTACAAGCCATTCCTTGTAGACTTTGATGTTCCTTTTTGTTACCTGTTCATGAAGGCTATGTAAAAGGTTATGTCCGGTCCTGTCCCCTGCATAGCATGTTCTGGGAAATCCAGCACCTCCAAAAGGCCGCTGTGCGATCGTACCGTCTTCTTTCCTTGAGAAATTGGTACCCCAATGTTCCATCTCAAGGACCCTGTCAGGTGCTTCCTTTGTAAGTATTTCCACAGTATCCTGATCTGCGAGATAATCGCTTCCCTTTATTGTATCGTATGCATGGGATTCCCAGCTATCGTCCATTCCAAGCGATGCATTGATACCACCCTGTGCAGCACCCGAATGGCTGCGTATGGGGGGTACTTTTGATATGATCGCAACATCCACTCCCTTGTCGTGAAGTTCGATGGCTGCCCGAAGTCCTGAAAGTCCTCCTCCGATTACAATTGTGTCGTGTGTTATCATTGTTTCACCCCGGTCATCTTCAATGGGTCAAGTAGCTCTTCTGCATCCTTTTCATCCATTATTCTCATCTCTTTTACAGTTTCGATTATGGTCTTACCCCCAACGTGTGCAATGTGTGCGATATTTGCGGCTTCTTCGTACCCTATCCTTGTGGCAAGTATGGTGACAAGAGCAAGGCTTTGCTTTGACAGTTTTTCACACCTATCTCTGTTCACAGTGATTCCTCGAAGACAGCGTTCTGTAAAAGAAGTGGTAGCGCCTGTGAGTATCTCTATGGAATTGAGGAGGTCATATGCCAGCAGGGGTGTGAACACGTTCAGCTCGAACTGTCCTCCCTGAGCTGCCATAGTTATGGCGGAATCATTGCCTATTATCTGGAAACACGCCATGTTCAACATCTCTGCCATTACTGGATTGACCTTTCCGGGCATTATGGAGGAACCGGGTTGCACTGCAGGCAGATTTATCTCCCCTATTCCGGTCCTGGGTCCGCTTGAAAGGAGCCGGAGGTCATTTGCTATCTTTATCAGGCTGACCGCAATGCTGCGCAGGGCTGCTGACGCTCCAAGAATGGCTTCTGCTGCCTGGGTTGCTTCAAAAGGATTTTCTGCAAGCTCGAAGTCCTGTCCGGTGATCTTTCTTACCTCTCGAATAGCGATATTGCTGAAATTCTCAGGTATATTCAGCCCGGTACCGACAGCCGTACCACCCATGTTCAACTCCCAAAGGCCTTCGACAGATCTTTCCAGGCGTTTTATCCCAAGTTCCAGCATACGTGCATAGCCTGAGAATTCTTGGGCCAGTGTCACAGGCACTGCATCCTGAAGGTGTGTTCTGCGGGGTTTGACAATATCCATGAACTCGGCAGCTTTTTTCGAAAAGACCGTCAGCATATCAACAAGTGCCGGCATGAGTTCTGCGTTCATCGTCTCAACGGCTGCGATATGTATTGCAGTATGTGTGGTATCATTGGATGACTGTGACATATTCACATGGTCATTGGGGTGGATAATGTCATATCGCCCCTTCTCATATCCCATTATTTCAAGGGCCCGATTTGCAATGACCTCGTTCGCGTTCATGTTCTGTGAGGTCCCGGCTCCTGACTGGAAAACATCCACAACGAACTGCTCCTCGAACTTTCCTTCCCTTACTTCGGAAGCTGCTGAGATTATCGCTTTAGCTATCTTCGGCTCAAGTTTATCGGCTTCAAGATTGGCACGTGCTGAAGCCAGTTTGATGGCTGCCTGTGCCCTGATAAAAGAGGGTGGAAGCTTCTGTCTGCTTACTTTGAAATTATTAATTGCCCGTACTGTCTGAGGTCCATAATATGCTTCCTCAGGGACCTCAATTTCCCCCAATGTGTCCTTTTCTGATCGGATATGCCCACCTCCCACAATGGTCTTTTAACTCCTCTTTAGACGTGTTCTATCTCGGTATGGTCTGATATCTCCGAATTTGTCGTACAAAGGTCTTTTATACTAAGTTTATGAACATCATCATTTCCTGTCAGTCTTGCGAATGCTTCAAGTTCTTTTGTAGAGACTTTCAGGAAATTTTCCAGTTTTTTCGCAGAAATGTCGATCTTCAACCTTGAACGAAGTTCCGGGTCCTGCGTTGTTACTCCCACCGGACATTTCCCGGTATCACACAACCGGTATTGCTGGCATGCACATGCCATAAGTGCGGCTGTACCAATTGCTATAGCATCTGCTCCCAGTGCAAGGGCTTTCGCATAATCAGGTGAGGTCCTCAAACCGCCGGTTATGATCAATGAGATATCTTTGATCCCTTTCTCATCCAGGAATCTCCTTGCACGGAAGAGTGCGAAAATAGTTGGGATGGATGTGGAGTTCTTGACAAATTTCAATGCCGCTGCAGTAGCTCCCGGCCTGCCATCAATGGTGATGAAATCGGGTTTTGCATAAGTAGCAACTTCAAGGTCAGCTTCAATGTTCCCGGCTGCGATCTTAATTCCTATAGGTTTTCCGCCGGAGGTTTCCCTGAGCCATTCCACTTTCTTCTTTAGATCATCCTTGTTTTTGATGTCGTCAAAGTTAGCGGGGCTTACAATGTCAGTACCTTCGGGAAAACCTCTGATCTCTGCCAGCTCGGAAGTTACTTTTTCAGCCGGTAGATGTCCTCCCATTCCGGGCTTGGCAGATTGTCCTATCTTTATTTCGATAGCATCTACTTTCTTAAGGTTCTCTTCCGTCACACTGTATCTGTTCGGAACATACTCGAAAATATACTTGTATGCAGTTTCCATACTCTCTTTCAGTATTCCGCCTTCCCCTGAGCACATTGCTGTCCTTACAGCTGCGCTTCCCTTTGAAAGTGCCTGTTTCATCTCTTTTGAGAGGGCACCGAAGGACATGTGTGTGATGAACACAGGGGTTTCAATGACAAGAGGATATTTCGCATTTGGTCCGATTGTTGTGGTGGTGTTCACTGGCACATCTTCGTTCAGAGGCATTTTGGCAAGTTGTGCACCTTTTATGAGTATATCATTCCAGGAGATCACATCTTGCTTTGTTCTCATGGGTTCAATTATCGATTCCCCGGTGACCGATATCTTGTGGATGTCCTCCATGAATGTCTCGAACTCATCCTTTGTTCGCTTCCATTCTCCAAGATAGCTTTTAACATCCACATCCTCAAGGGCAGAAACAGTTATTTTACTCTTGGTGCCACATTTAGCACATGTGACGATCTCTTTTGATGTCACATGTTCAACCTCTTTCTTCTCGGCTGGCATTTGGTGGTTCTTATCAGCACCACAGATCGGACATCTCCAGTCATCAGGAAACTCTTCCGGTTTGGTTCCCGGTTTCACTTCTGTGTTCGAGTCTCCTCTTGTATCATCGTACTCAAAGACATTACAGACATTGCAGCGGTATTCCGTCATTTTTACGGCACCTTCTTTCAATTATCTTAATAATATCAGACCGGTATTTGGTGGCTCTTGTCTGCACCACATATAGGACATTTCCAGTCATCGGGGAAGTCCTCTGGCTTTGTTCCCTGGGCAATTCCAAGTTCCGCATTTCCTTCTGCATCATCGTATTCAAAAACGTTACATACATTACATCGATATTCTGTCATTTGATTTTTCCACTCCTTAAGTTTATTTAAATGAAAAGTGTTATCTGTGCATCTCTTGCTTCGTTTATGTAAGTGCCAACTGCGCCATATTCATCTATCCATTCGCTGCGAAGCTCATCTGCCTTTACTCCCATGATCTCCATGGTCATCTCACAGGCCAGGATCTTTCCCCCAAGTTCCTTGTAGTCGTTCATTAGCCTTTCAAGGGATGCAACATTGGCTTGTTTCATCCGTTTCTTGATCATCCATTTTCCAAGTCCCAACATATGCATCTTGGACAATGGGCCTTTCTCAAGCCCGCCTTTCTTCAATCTTTGAAGTCCCCAGAAAGTAAAATACATGGAAACATCCATTCCCATTGCCAGTGCACCATTTCCCACAATTAGGGCACTGTAAAGTTTATCCATATCCCCACTATGGACTATTATGACAGCTTTATCGGTCGAGTATACTCCCCCTTTATTTTCGTATCTTTATCTTCCACTCTTTATCGTCTTCTTTTATATCGATGATCTCCAGCCCAAGTGCCTTACAAGCCATCGGAATTTCCTTCTTTGAAGCCGGATGTGTTCCAAGAATAGTTACTTCATCACCTGATTCTGCTTTTCTCAATGCCTTTCGGCATTCTACAAGAGGTACGGGGCAGGTTTCCCCCCGGGTGTCTATCTCAATTTCAGCCATAATACTCTCCCATGATCTCTGTAAGTCACAAAACGATACTACGCCACACTACAATCCCATAGAAAATATCTTCGCCATACTATTAAAGGATTATTACTCGGTAATAAATGGGTAATTTCTAGTTTGACAGCAATCATTTACTGATCTTTCACATGTATTCGCTTTGTATCTTTATGATCTCATTACTGTCCTTAGCTTTAGAATAATCTTCAAGTGGTTCTTTGTTCATATCAAGGAACACATGACCCCAGTTGAACTTTGACAGTATATTTTCAGCCTGTTTCTTGTTGCCCAGAATATAAAGTGCTGCTGCGAAAGCTTCCACTGATGTGAGCTTGAAAGGTCTTCCGAAATTGACTGGATTGGTAGCTACAAGGTAGGGAAGAGCACGATGTTGTAACCTTAATCTCATAAGATGTGGGAATACCTCTTCCACTGTCTCCCAGGAGCAATCAAGTACGGTGATGTTCTGTTCGTTCTTATCCGCAGGGGACAATGCCTGCTTTGCCATGGGATCCAGTAATATGGAGCCACGGGGAATCTTCTGTACTTTATCAAAGATACGGGCAAGGTCAAAACGCGCCATTTTTTTCCCGGTACATTTTTTCGGGTCACACTGTTTAGCATGGAAAATGTGAAGGTGATAATCTTTATCTATCTGTTTCTTCATGGGTCATAGATTGGTTTTTTAAGCTTATATTCTTTGGGCAGCTTCTATGCCGGCTTAGTTCCTTTGGAATTGGTGCAATGTTAATTCAGTTTGCGTATATGTATCGATTGTATATACAATAGCAAACTTCGGCATGATCTATATTATTTCACATAAAAATGCCTTGTGAAGTGCATTTCAACGCTGATCACTGTGTGTGAATATTTTTATAAAATGTATTCCTACACTAAAAATTGAGTTATGTTCAAACCAATGCAATTAGATCCAAAAATGAGGGGGATCCCGACATTGAGCAGAGCCCAAGGTCGGGTTCAAAGTGGTGGTGGTGGTACATTCGTTTTTTCCTAAAAAGTGTATCCAAATAGGGTTTGGCTATAAGCATAGTACTTCCTAGTAATTTCGAGCTATGATTTCATTGTATATATATGTTAACGCTGTAAACATTCCAAATTGTACAAAGCGGGCATGTATACAGTTCGGTCTAGTTGTATTTTCCTTTTTTTAGAATAGGCTACAATGTAAATATGATGTAAATATAGATAGCTACATTTCCATTTATACTAAATAACAGAACAAGGTGTCTATATGAACATTATTAAAGGAGCTATTATAGGATCGATCTGTACGTTAGTCCTTTACATGGTACCGGTCTTAAATGCACTCGCGCCTTTTTTTGGGGGTGCTATCGGTGGATATGTGGCAAAAGAAGGTAGCATTGGTGGTGTCAAGGTTGGTCTGCTTATGACATTGTTGTTTGCTGTGCCTGGATTCCTTATCTCAGGAGTCTTTGTTGCACTAATGTCCGAAATACCATTGATCGGTGCAATTTTGGCAGGCTCAGGTCTCGTTATTACAATTGTAATCATGATCTATACTGCGATCTTCGGTATCATTGGCGGTGTTGTTGGTGGTGTCGTGGCTGATGATTGATAACTTTTCTCTTATCATCTAAGGAGTCTTTTCATGGTTCACAATGATCTGGTCATGGAGATCCCCTGGGATGTTGAAGCTACACTTCTGTCAAGACCTAACAGGTTTCTTGGCATTGTGGAGCTGGACCTATCCACTTTTCCATCATCCGATCCCAATCTCAATTCCTCTTCTTTCTCTTCTTCTGATGTAATTCAGGAGAAAGTTCATATTCATGATCCCGGCAGGCTTGAAGACCTCCTTTTTCCCGGGAACAAGCTCCTTTTAAGAAAAGCTACCAATCCCAAGCGTAAAACAGGATGGGATGTGATCGCTGCAAAGGCTGATGATGGGTGGATATTGATAAATTCGGCCTTCCATCGCAAAATAGCTGAATGGGCGATAGCAAATTAGGTATGCTCCTGTTTTGAAAATGTGCTTGAGGTCATACCCGAACAGAAATTCGGGGATAGCCGTCTGGATTTTCTGCTGAAGAAAAAGGATACTGAGCTATGGGTGGAAGTAAAAGGGTGCACACTTATCTATGGTAGTACTGCCACTTTTCCTGATGCTCCCACTACAAGGGGGAAAAGGCATGTTGGGGAGTTGAAAAAAGCATTGGAAAGCGGGTCAGAGGCACTTATAATGATCCTCGTTCTCCGAAAAGATGCTTCATGTTTCAAAGCGAACGAGAGTATTGATCCTGATTTTGCAGAGGCTTTCAAGGATGCTGTCAATGCCGGGGTGCAGGTATGTCCTTTAGTGTTCAGCTATGAGGGTAAGGAATTATTCTATAAAGGAAAGGTTCCTTTATGCACTGAAGAATACAATTCCATTTAATGATTGATATGTTTACAGATATAATTCCGGTTAATAATGTTACTTTAGGAGTGTTAAAAATGAATGTCAAGGAAACGGGCAGGACACATTCCAGACCAACAGGGGAAGAAGGCAAGGAGATCGGTCTGAAAATGAACGAGCATCATTTTAAGCTTTGGGGATGGGGACTTAACCATGTTAGTGTTGAGCCTGACTCCAGCATACTTGATGTTGGATGTGGCGGCGGTCGTGCTGTCAGCATCCTTGCAGAACTTGCAGAAAATGGCAAGATATATGGCATCGATCATTCACAGGATATGGTGGACCTTGCTACTGAATACAACAGTAAGGAATTAGAACTTGGACGTGTGACCATCATGGAGTCCTCGGTCTCAGAACTACCGTTCCCTTATGATGAATTCGATCTTGTGACCGCATTTGAGACCTGCTATTTCTGGCCGGACCTTGAGGAAGGTCTAAGGGAGATCAAGCGCGTTCTCAAAAAAGGTGGTACGCTTCTGATCGTCAATGAAATGTACGACCATGAACTCTTTACTGAGCGTAATTCTCCTTATAATACTGCAAAGGGAATGAACATATACTCTGCTGAAGAATACAGGAAAGCCCTCACTAGTGCAGGGTTTTTAGCTATTGAGATCGATGAGGTCCCTGAGGACAATTGGATAACCGTTGTAGCAAAGAAATAAGATATCCATGCAGATCACAAGGCATGTTCATGCCATAAAGATACCTTTTACCCTATGGGTAATTCTGGTGAGCGGATTGAACGGTATGTTCATTCATATCTCATCTATGGTCGTGATATTTGCCTAGTAGATTGCGGGGTTGCCGGGTCGGAGAAGATTATCTTCGATCATATTAAGGCGACAGGGAGGGACCCAGATGAGATATCACTTATCGTCCAGACACATTCCCATGCTGACCACACAGGTTCAACTCCTGCAATAAAAGAGCTTACAGGTTGCAAAGTAGCAGCTCACAGGGATGCCGTTGAGTGGATCGAGCATCCGGACATTCAGGCAAAGATACGTCCTGTTCCGGGTTTTGAGAATATTTCCGGCGGTCCGGTCAAGGTCGATGACATTCTCGAAGATGGTGATCTCATCGAGCTTGATGATGTTCTCTCCCTGAAGGTCATGCACACTCCGGGACACTCTAGAGGTTCCATCTCTTTGATGCTACTCCCTGACAACGTATTGTTCACGGGAGATGCTCTTCCTCTTGTTGGCGATATTCCGATATATGAGGATGTTGAACAAGTTCTTTCATCTCTCAGAAGGATAAAAGATGTCGACAATATCGAGACCCTTCTATCATCATGGGACGATCCTGTGAAGAGTGAAGATGCCTACAGTTATATCGATGGCTGCATCGAACATATCCATCGTATCCATGAAGCTGTTGTTGAATTCTCTTCTGTTTCATGGGAGAAGATAATGGATGAGATCGGTTTGGAAGGTGTGGCTATAAATCCTCTTGTTTTAAGGTCGCTTGAAGCACATTTGAATACGGATCCCTACCTTTTATGATCTCGTTTCCTTCCTTTTCCTCAACACCATCCAGACCATTATTCCTGAGAGCACTATCATCAAACTGCTGATCTGGAATGGTGTTTCAAAGCTTACATATCCTCCGAAAATTCCGCCGATGAGGGGTCCCACTGCAACTCCTGCTGCCTGTGCACTTGTGATGGTGCTTATGCGGCTGCTGATGTTGTGCTCTCCTAAAATATCGACCGCAAGGGCAAGTAGCGGGGTTTCAACTGCTGCCATGGCTATTCCCTGAAGTAGCCTTAAGAATATGAGTGAATTAATATCCGGAGCGTAACCAAGGGCAAAAACTATCAGAGCATTGAAGAATATTCCACAAAGGATCGGTAGTTTTCTTCCAAAGCGGTCTGAGAACATCCCGATAGGCACTTGAAATATTATTCTCGAGATCACGTATGCAGACAGGGCAACACCAAGCAAGAGTTCGCTTGCACCCATTCTTATCTGGTATGCAGGAAGGAGTGAGAGGATCAGCATTATTCCCACAAGCATCATGAACATTGCAACAGCAAGCACTCTGATGATGAACGGATCATCAACATGTGACACTTCAACAGTGGCTAATTCATGTGATCTTGTCTCTTTCACGAAGACAGCGATCATGAATGTACTTATCATCACAAGAGCTGCACTTACATAGAACCCTGCAACAAATCCATAGTATGTCACCACTGCACCGCCTACAAGCGTACCAATTCCAAAGGAAGCTCCGCGCAGAGTGGAATATATACCGATGGCCTGACCTCTCACTGTGGATGTTGAAAGATGAGTGATGATTGCAACGATGGCAGGAATGGTTGCACCTATTGCAATTCCCTGAACTGTCCTTAAGACAAGTATCGATTCAAAAGAGTTTGATACGGAATAAAGATAGCATATGATTGAAAAAACAGCATATCCGAGGAGCAGAAATACTTTCCTTTTATTGAGTTGTTCGCTCAATCTTCCCATGTATGGTTGGGAAATGGAATTAGCCAGCCCGAAAACAGTTGTTGCAAGACCTGCTTTGAGTACTATGGGCATGTCCTGAAGGATAAAGGAATCTATGTTTGCAACATACAGTGGAATGATGAATACCATCATTCCGGTTGCAAGGTCCTTGAATATTTTGGACAATGAAAGAATGTACAGCTGATGGTCAACAAGAGGGCTGGTTTCAGGCATGTATTAATTTATTTGTAATGGATGTGATATAAATCATTCATCACTTTCATAATCCGGTCTTACAATCCCTTCTACCGGAATCGTGAACGTGAATATACTTCCCTTACCCTTTTCACTATCCACCCATATATTCCCTCCGTGCATTTCAACAAAGCTCTTGACAAGGGCAAGTCCAAGGCCTGTGCCCTGATAGTTCCTTGAAGCTGCGGAGTCTATTTGCTGGAATGGCTGGAAGAGCTTTTCGATGTCTTTCTTGTCTATTCCTATACCGCTATCTTTTATGCGTATCTGTACAAGTTCGTCATCTAAGAGGGCCTTTATAGATATCGTGCCTTTCTCATCAGTAAATTTAATGGCGTTACTTAATAGGTTGTACAGTATCTGCTTTATCTTTGTTTTGTCAGCAGTTATCAATGAGAGCCTTTCATCGATATCTGTAGTTATTACAATGCTCTTTTCTATTGCAAGTGGTTTTAATAGTGTCACAACATTTGTGATGGTCTCACTTGTCGGGAATGTTTCATAATAAAGTTCCATCTTTCCAGACTCTACTTTAGAGATATCGAGAATATCATTGATGAGACTCAGAAGGTGTTTGCCTCCGGTCAGGATGTTATTGGCATACTTCTCCTGTTTGTCATTGATGTCCCCAATGGTCCTCTCCATAAGGAGTCCTGAAAAACCGATGATCGAGTTCAAAGGAGTTCTTAGTTCATGGCTCATGTTGGCGAGGAATTCGCTCTTTGTCTTATTTGCAGCCTCAGCAGCCAGTTTAGCTTGAATTACTATATCCTCTGCTTTTTTTCTTTCAGTGATGTCAACAATTATTCCATGGAGGTGGTCGATCTCTCCACTTTGATCACTATGGGACAGGGTCTGTTCTTCCACCCAGTGAAAATTCCCTGATCCCGATATTATCCTGTATTGGCTGATGAAATTTGGAACATTCCTTTTCAGACTTTCTTCGAGTCTGTCTTCTACACGACTTATATCATCAGGATGGATTATGTCTGCATAGTTGATCGTATTTGAGATAAAATCATTGGCACTGTAACCAAATTGAGTGACATTTTCAGAAACAAGCTCTACAGGCCACCCCTTCTCATTTTTCCACTTGAAAACGGTTACCGGGCTATGGTCAATTATACTGTTCATCTCTTCATTAAGTTCTTGTGAACTCTGAAGGGTACTAAGAAGCTTGTTCAGTCCAATGGGGATCTTTTCGAGATCTGTGCCAATATTTGTATTTGCCCGGGCCTTGAGGTCCCCGTTCAAAGCAGAATCTGCAATTTGCTTGAAGTCGTCTACAATATCTTCTATCCTTTTGCTTATCGTATTAGCTGTTAAGGACGCAACGACTCCCATAAAGATTATTGCGATCGCTGAGAAGGATGCCATTTCATTCCTCAAAGAAACCACTCCTGCAAGCATTTCTTCTTTAGGGACTACAAGCACGAACGAATAGTTTCCTTCTTTTAATGGTTCATAAAATGCGATGACCTCTTTTCCTGTGGTGGGATCGATCGTCTCGATCTGCCCCCTTTTCCCTTCTTCGATATCTTGTGACATTTCATAGATATTGCCGGCGAATTCGTCCAGGGATCTGTTACCTATCCAGTCTTTATTGGTAGGGTGTGACAAGATCATCCCTTTGTTGCTGCTAAGGAATGCATAACCCGACTCAAATATCGTGATGTTGCTGACCACACTGTCAAGATCGTTCAGTGATACGTCAACACCGCTGACCCCTATGAACTCGCCATCAGAGAATATGGGCGTTGAATAGCTGATGATAATTTTATCATTGTACCAGTAAGGTTCAGTGATGATCTCGGTCTTTGATAATTTAGGTGATGAGTAATAATCCAGATATTTGTAGTTCTTTAAATGATCTAATTCTATGGTGCCGGTCAATTTGTTCCAGTATGGGATGAACCTGCCTGTGGGATCATGACCTGGCGCGTTGACATATTGCTTGTCTTTTCCATCGAATGCATCGGGTTCAAAAGCGACATACACTCCAATGAGTTCAGGGTTCTGGACGAGTATTTCCCGAAGGACCTGATTGGCTTCATCCCTGTCTCGTGTTACATCATTCGCCAATGAGTATGCTATCGTTCTTCCGATGGTATGGCTTTTTACCATATCACCGTTGAACTGATTTGCATATTTTCCGGCAGTCTCTTTAGCTTGCTGATAGGCAAGTTCTTCATGCTGGGTCGTTGAAGTTGATATGATCAGAAAACTTGATGCTATGAGCACAAGAAATGTTCCAATAACGATGTAAATGGTTAGTCTTTTTCTGATCGAAATATTATCAAGAGAATTCAAATTAACTCCATGTCTTAAATTTGATCGGGATAGATATTTTGTACCAATAAATGTATATTTTATTTAATTATACTTATTATCATAACTAAATTCATTTAATACTTGTTCAAGTATTTTAAAGCATGGTCAAAGATTTCCACGCAATCTTTCTGCTTCCAGTATTCTTTCAATAGAAAGCTGGAGGGCTGCTCTTCTCATACTGCATTTTTCTTCACAATAAATTGGATATACTGTTTCAAAAGCTGTCATCATCTTTTTTCTTAGCTTTTCGAGGATCTTCTCTTCTTCCCAGTAATCCTGATTGAGGTTCTGTATCCATTCAAAATAACTAACAACAACACCGCCGGCATTTGCCAGTATATCTGGTATCACCAGTACAGAGCGTCCAAGCAGGATCTGACTTGCTTCGCTAGATGTGGGTGCATTTGCAAGTTCAAGGATTATTTGTGCTTTTATATTATTTGCATTTTCAAGATTGATCTGATTTGAAAGCGCTGCTGGGATAAGCACTGTACAATCCGAGGTGATCAATTCCTTATTGGTTATCTCTTTTGCATCAGGAAAATCCATCAAGTGACCTGTTCTGGATTTGTGTTCGATAACAGCTGGGATGTCAAGTCCTTTTTCATTTAATATACCGCTAGTTGAATCACTGACCGCACATACCTTGTATCCTTTTTCATGGAGGATACGGGCTGCGTTCTTACCTACATTTCCAAATCCCTGTACTGCAATCTTGATGTCCGATCCTGTAATGCCCAGTTCGTTAAGGGCTGCTTCGAGGATATAGACGCCCCCAAGGGCTGTTGAATACTTCCTCACTTTGCTGCCACCGAGGGCTAATGGTTTTCCTGTTACGATGGATGGGACATGTTCTCCCTTTATCCTTTCGAATTCGTCCATTATCCACACCATTACCTGTTCATCGGTATAGACGTCTGGTGCGGGTATGTCCTTAAATGGACCAATATAGTCGGACATTTCACGGATATAGGCGCGTGTGACCCGTTCGAGCTCTCCCCTGCTAAGCTCCTTTGTGTTTACGACTATCCCTCCTTTTGCACCTCCGAAAGGGATCTCCACTAAAGCACATTTGATCGCCATGAGGAATGCAAGGTTCTGAAGATACTCGACGGTAAGGTCAGGATGATATCTTATCCCTCCTTTGGTGGGACCCCGGGCATCGTTGTACTGAACTCGGTGGCCGATGAACATCTTTGTTTTTCCTGAATCCATACGTACCGGGAAATGAACTGAGAATGAGCGTCTGGGGGTGTCCAGAATGTCTATCTCTTCCATTTTCATATCTAAACGTTCATGGATACTATCCATTTCTATCTGGCATAGTTTGCAAGTTGATGCACTATCCGAATGAATACGTTCTAATTTATTATTTGGCAAGTTCATCCCTCCATTCTGTATTGATAATTTGTATATGATAGTTAATATTCTTTTTCTAAAATTGCTTCTTGTAATATTTG
>Ga0255368_10056_pt1 | contig 23830 bp, 22 predicted proteins | sample ANMaggSeSYBR01E6_FD_182094 | JGI IMG/M metagenome (GOLD analysis project Ga0255368, IMG submission 182094) | Sediment cell enrichment communities from methane seep in Santa Monica Basin, California, United Staets - ANME aggregate JGI... | ecosystem: Environmental > Aquatic > Marine > Cold seeps >...
AAGATCTCATTCAGATCGAGATATGTCCAGCACGGTTTCTGAGTCCAGAGACTGCACAGGAACTACTCAATGAACTGACCAATATCGAAGGTATCACAAGGGCATTCATACATGGCCCGAGGTTGCCAACGACCGTACCATACGGACCGGCAACTGGACACGATGTTGATCATAAATTCAGTAAAACTATCAAGATCGGTGAAACGGAATTGGACCTTGCTGTTATTTTTGGCCGCATAAGGCTGGAGATCCTTAACGAAGAAGTCAGAGAGAACATCAGAGAAGTGTGCGAGCGAACACTACCGATGGGCTATGAGTTCCGACAAGGACTTTTCATACAAAAGAGGCAAACCGTTTCAGACTATGCAAAACGCGGACCTAATGCTGACCCAACTACTTTAGGGCTAGCTGATCCGAAAGGAAAGGTCGGAAATCGTGTCTGTATGTTAAATCCAGCGGAGTGATCGATCTGTTCGACCGGGAAACACAAGTTGTAGATTGTAGGCACGGAATGGGCCTTGGTCGAGGAGGAGGACTCGCACAGCGCGGCACACTCTCCGAGACAGGACGTCCCGACGTGATCGCAGTTGCAATGAGCCCCGGAAGACGACATATCACAAAGCCGATATGTGAACTCACATACGGTATGCGCAGGGAGGAAATACAGGTCAGTGTACTGGTATTGAATTCTGGATCCGGCATTCCTGACACTCCAATGAGATCAGGTTCATTCGGGATAACACCTGAAGAGATCGCCCAGATATCCAGACATAAATTGGCCGTTATCCATACCGGAAACATACGGGATCACGTAGTTAAGAAAGTAAGGGAAATTCTAAAAGAAGCAGATACCCCGGCAATAATCGTCTGTCAAGCAAATATTGATTTTGAGGATCTTGCAAGGGTGGGAATAAAGACTAGGATTGTAAAGCCAAAAAGTAGCGAGATCCAGGCGAAAGGTAAAGTCATGGATATCGTTTCAGGCGTCACAAGATGTGAATCCTGTTCAAGGGATAAACTAAACGAACTTGTGAAGGCCGTTAAAACTACAATGAGATCGATCGATAATTAAGGAGTGTTATAACATGGCATACGAAGCACAGTATTATCCAGGTGCAACATCCGTTGCAGAGAACAGAAGAAAACATATGTCCGGTAAGGTCGAGAAACTCAGGGAAGTCTCTGATGATGATCTGACCTTAGTACTCGGACACCGTGCACCAGGTAGCGATTACCCAAGCACACACCCTCCACTCGCTGAGATGGGTGAACCAGAATGTTCAGTCAGAGAAATGGTCGAAGCAACACCAGGCGCTAAAGCCGGTGACAGGGTAAGGTACGTTCAGTTCGTTGACTCAATGTACAACGCACCATCAACCCCATACTTCAGGACCTACGCAGCAGCTATCAACTTCAGAGGTGTCGACCCAGGTACACTTTCCGGTCGTCAGGTCGTAGAAGCTCGTGAAAGAGACATGGAAGAGGTTGCAAAGTTCCAGCTCGAGACAGAAATGAGCTGCCCGGCACTTGCAAGTCTTCGTGGCGCAACAGTGCACGGTCACTCACTCCGTCTCCCAGAAGACGGTATCATGTTCGATATGCTCGACAGATGCCGCCTTGAGAACGGTGTAGTAATTATGCACAAGGACCAGGTCGGAAGAGCTATCGACAAAAAGGTCGACTTCGGAAAACCAATGTCCGAAGAAGAAGCTGCAAAGAGAACCACAATCTACCGTGTAGACAATGTTGCATTCAGAGATGACGCAGAAGTCATCGAATGGGTCCACACAATATTTGAGAAGCGAACCGCATATGGATTCAAGCCAGAGTAAGCGAGGTGAGAAAAATGGCAGACGACAGAAAGAAAATGTTCCAGAAAGATCTGGAAATTAAATTCACAAAAGCACACGGCGACAACAAGATGGAAGGCGGAGAGATCACTGACAAGAAAGTGACCTACTACCGTCTTGGTGTTGACCAGAACCCAAGAAAGGTCGAAATGAGGAAGGCAGGCCAGGAAATGGCTGACAAGAGAGGTCTTGTTGGTTACAATCCTATGATGCACTGTGGTGGTATACCACTCGGTCAGAGAGCACTTACACCTTCATTCATTTCCGGCACTGACATGATGGTCGAGTCCGATGATCTTCACTACGTCAACAACGCTGCAATGCAGCAGATGTGGGATGATATCAGAAGAACAACCATCGTCGGTATGGACATGGCTCACGAGACACTCGAGAAGCGTCTCGGTATAGAAGTCACACCAGAAACGATCAACCACTACCTTGAAGTGCTCAACCACGCACTCCCTGGCGGAGCAGTTATTCAGGAGCACATGGTCGAAACACACCCAGCTCTTGTAGATGACTGTTACTGTAAGATCTTCACCGGTGACGACGAACTTGCAGATGAGATCGACCCCCAGTTCCTCATCAACATCAACAAGCAGTTCCCAGAAGAGCAGGCAGAAGCACTCAAAGCAGCTATAGGAAAGACAACCTGGCAGGCAGCACACATCCCAACCGTTGTTAGCAGAACAACAGATGGTGCACAAACCTCAAGGTGGATGGCAATGCAGGTCGGTATGTCCTTCATCGCAGCATACAACATGTGTGCTGGTGAAGCAGCAGTAGCTGACCTTTCATACGCAGCAAAGCATGCTGGTGTAATCTCAATGGGAGATATGCTTCCAGCAAGACGTGCTCGTGGACCAAACGAGCCTGGTGGAATTTCCTTCGGTCACATGGCTGATATCATACAGACAAGCCGTGTTGACGCAGAAGACCCAGCTCACGTAGCTCTCGAGGTAGTCGGTGCAGGATGTATGCTTTTCGATCAGATCTGGCTCGGTTCATACATGTCTGGTGGAGTAGGTTTCACACAGTACGCAACCGCTGCATACACCAACAACATCCTTGATGACAACCTCTACTACAACGTTGACTACATCAACGACAAGTACGATGGTGCAGCAAACAAGGGTACAGACAACAAGGTCAAAGCAACAATGGATGTTGTCAAAGACATCGCAACAGAGTCCACGATCTACGGTATCGAGAACTACGAGAACTACCCAACCGCACTCGAAGACCACTTCGGTGGTTCCCAGAGAGCAACAGTACTCTCCGCAGCAGCAGGTAGTGCAACAGCACTCGCAACTGGAAACGGAAACGCTGGTCTTTCTGGATGGTACCTTTCAATGTACCTGCACAAGGAAGCACTCGGACGTCTTGGTTTCTTCGGATTCGACCTTCAGGACCAGTGTGGCGCTACAAACACATTCTCCTTCCAGTCTGACGAAGGTCTGCCAGTCGAGCTTCGTGGTCCAAACTACCCTAACTACGCAATGAATGTAGGTCACCAGGGTGGTTACGCCGCAATCGCTTCAGCAGCACACGCTGGACGTGGAGATGCATGGGCAGTTAACCCACTTATCAAGGTCTGCTTCGCAGATGATATGCTTCCATTCGACTTTACCGCTCCAAGGAAAGAGTTCGGTAGAGGCGCATTGAAAGAGTTCGAGCCTGCTGGTGAGAGATCCCTCATCATCCCGGCAAGATAATTTCAACAACTTAAAAAGCAGGCATTGCCTGCTTTTTTCTTCTTTTTTTATTTTTAGGAAATTTATACCTGTAAATTATCATTTTGAATAGCGGAAGCTTTTCTCCTGAATAGCATCAAACAGTAAAAATCCCTGAATAAATCGTTAATTATATCAGTAAAGTAATCATCATCCAAAGCATTCAAACAGCATTGGATAAATGTAATTATTTGATATTCGAACATCATAATTCACACAAGGGTGATCACTTCATGGCCACAGACATAGAACAAAAAGTAATGGAAGCAAAAATGGCATCCATCGTACTTGCAAGTGTAGACACTCAGACAAAGGATAACGCTCTGGAAGCTATGGCAAAAGCACTTGATGCCAACCGTAACAAGATACTGGAAGCAAACAAAGCTGACCTTGAAGAAGCTGAAAGGATGAAAAGCGAAGGCAAGCTTTCACAAGCACTTGTCGATCGCTTGAAAGTGACCGACCCCAAGATCGATGGTATGATCAGTGGCATACGGGATGTCATAAAGCTAGAAGACCCGTCCGGCAGGACAATAAGGACCCTTGAACTCGATAAAGGACTTGATCTCTATCAGGTCAGCTCCCCGATAGGCCTCATTGGGGTTATTTTTGAATCCAGACCTGATGTGGTACCACAGGTCATGTCCCTTTGCCTTAAAAGTGGTAATGCAACAGTGTTCAAAGGCGGAAGTGAAGCACTTAACTCCAACCGTGTCATATTCAACATACTTGTAGAAGCTCTGGAAAACACTCAGGGAATACCAAAAGGTGCATTCCAGCTCATGGAAACAAGAGAAGAAGTAATGGACATCCTTGCTCTTGACGAATACATCGACCTTCTTATCCCACGTGGCTCTAACGACTTCGTAAAGTTCATACAGGACAATACCAAGATATCAGTACTTGGACATGCAGATGGTATATGCCATGTATATGTTGATACTGACGCTGACCTGAACAAAGCCTATGATGTCTGTATTGACTCAAAGGTACAGTATCCTGCAGTATGCAACGCAATGGAAACCCTGCTCATAAACAGGGAAATAGCCGAAGATTTCCTGCCCGAGATGATAAAAAGATATGAGGAAGCAGGAGTTGAGCTTCGTTTTGATGAAGGATCATACGCCATAGCAGAAAAACTTGGCAGCGCGAACATTGTAAAAGCAACCGAAGATGACTGGAAGACCGAATACAACGACTTTATCCTCTCCATCAAACTCGTGGATTCAATTGAAGAGGCTATCGACCACATCAACAAGTACGGTTCACACCATACAGATGCGATCATCACCGAGAACAAACCAAAGAGAAAACAGTTCATCGCCCTTATCGACTCATCCAGTGTAATGGTGAACGCATCCACAAGATTCGCAGACGGATTCCGATATGGAAAGGGAGCAGAGGTCGGGATCAGCACCAACAAGATACACGCCCGCGGCCCCGTGGGAATGGAAGGACTTGTCATTTATAAATATGTGCTTCTCGGAAATGGTGATAAGGTCGCAACCTATGCAGGAGATACTCCAAGACCATTTACACACAAAGAACTTGACCGCAAGCTCTCCGACATTATCAACGAATGATGATAAAAAGCATGTGAGGTAGCACTTTGACCAATAGAAAAGAGATATTCGGTGATGCCGAAAAGATCGTTATTAAGATAGGCACAACTTCCATAAGCAGGGAAGATGGCAGTCTTAATAACGAGTTCATGGATACGATAGCATCACAGGTATCTGAGCTGCATAGAGCCGGAAAACAGATAATACTGGTAAGTTCCGGTTCCATAGGAATAGGTATTGAAATACTCGACCTTGGATGTCGCCCGAAAGAGATACCCTTACGCCAGGCTGCCGCTGCTGTGGGGCAGGGAGTCCTCATGCAGCACTGGACAGAAGCATTCCAAAAATATGGTTTGAATGTAGCACAGATCCTGCTAACATACGATTCATTCACCAACCGCCTGACCTACCTCAACCTCAGGAACAGTATTTCCACTCTTTTGAGCTATGGAGTCATCCCCATAATCAATGAGAACGATCCCATCTGCGTACATGAGATAGAAGCAACCCTTGGGGATAACGATAAACTTTCAGCGATGGTCGCCAGCAAGATGGAAGCAGACCTGCTAATACTCTTTACAGATATCGATGGCCTTTATGACAAGAATCCAAAAAGACACGATGATGCAGTTCTACTGAGGACCGTTGAAGAGATAACCCCCACAATCGAAAGCTATGGTGGAAACCCGACCAGCATGAAAGGTGTCGGAGGTATGAGGACAAAGATAGAGGCTGCCAAGATCTGCAATATGTCAGGCTGCTACATGGTCATCGCAAACAGTAATGTCGATGAAGGTATCCGAAGAATATTGGATGGCGAAGAGGTAGGAACACTGTTCCTCACCAATCAGTTCGTACTCAAGAATCGCATACGTTGGATAATCCTTGCCAGATCATCGGGAACCATCGTAGTAGATGACGGTGCAAAGGAAGCATTGACAAAGAGAATGAGTCTACTTCCCTCAGGAGTTCTCGATATTGCGGGTACTTTTGACCGAGGTGACATTGTAAAACTTGAATGTGACGGTTTTGTTTTCGGTAAAGGGATAACGGATTACACATCCGAAGAACTGAAAGCTATCAAAGGAAAACAGACCAACGAGATAGCAGATATACTCGGATACAAGAATTATGATCATGTGGTTCAAAAAGACAATATTGGCCTGTTCAAATGAACTTTCATTTTAAATAAATATGAATTGTTGCAAACAACAATAATGTCAGGTAATTGAACGACCATAAACTTATTATAATTTTTATTTTATTGTAAGCACCCATAGAGACAAAAACCAAAGGTGCAGTAATGAAAATAGGGGAAAACGATAATCGTATTGAGAAGAAGCCAAAGATATTGATAGCGGAAGCTGACGAAAGGGAAGCAGAAGCATTGATCTCACACCTACCCCCAAATTATGACATCATAAGGGCCGTAAATGGAAGTGAAGCGGTCATGATAACAAAAGAGCAACTTCCCGACCTTGTACTTTTGAACAGCAACTTACCCGAAATAGATGGCCATGAAGTATGCAGAGTTCTCAAAGGAGAAGAAAGCAACAATATTTTACCGGTCATAATGATAACTTCTATAATGGACGATAACGAAAAAACAAAAGCCATCGAATCGAAGGCTGATGATCTTCTCGTAAGGCCATTGGACGTCCTTGAACTTACAACAAGAGTACGATCCCTGCTCCGCATGAAGGGACTTCACGGACAACTCATCAAAGAAAGAGACCAGGCACAAAAATACGTAGATGTTGCCGGTTCGATCATCGGAGTTATAGGCAAGGACCTGAAAGTCACACTTGTAAACCAGAAAGCATGTGATGTTCTCGGATATGATAAAGATGAGATCATCGGAAAGAACTGGTTCGATGCATTCCTTCCAGCATATATCAGAGAAAGGGTAAAAGAAGGATATATGGGAGTTCTTGAAGGCGAACTGGTACCACCAGAATACTCAGAAAAGCCAATTCTCACCAAAACAAATGAGGAGAGACTGATATTCTGGCATGATGTAGTTCTAAGGGATGCGGACAACAATATAGTCGGCACCATTAGTTCTGGCGATGATATAACCGAAAGGAAGATCGCAGAAAAGGCAATGGAAGAAGCAAATCGGGAATTAGAACTTCTTGACACCATAAAGGACCAGTTCCTCACGAACCTGAACCATGAACTTAGAACGCCCCTCATTTCAATAAAAGGATTCACCGAACTTATGTTGAAAGAAGATATGGGACCTATAAATGATGCTCAAAAAAATGCTATTGATGCTGTTCTAAGAAATTCAGAACGATTAAGGAACCTGGTAGAATCACTACTCTATGTAAGCGGAGAACACACAAAGAATATAAGATACAATATGGTTCCGCTTTGCCCCACGGTGATCATCGAAGAGATAATTGAAGACCTTAGCGTTGCAATAAAGAATAAAGGACTTACTATCGAAACAAACATACAAAATAACTTACCCATGATAATGGGAGATATAGACCGTCTCAAAAGGATGATCAACCACATTCTGGACAATGCTAGCAAATTCACCCCTGAAGGTGGAAAGATAACAGTTTCTGCATTCAGTGACAGTGAATCGGTAATTGTAACTATTGAAGATACCGGAATTGGCATCCCTAAAGAACTTCTATCGAACATTTTCAGCCGATTTTATCAGGTAGACGGCTCCACAAGAAGAAAGTATGGAGGGACCGGAGTGGGACTACACATATGTAAAAAGATAATTGAAGCCCACAATGGTTCAATATGCGTATCAAGCAAAATTGAAGAAGGCACTATATTAAGAGTGAAGCTGCCAATATGAAGAGACAGTTCATCCTTTGAATTAATAATAAAATAGCAATCCATTGCCTGCAAACATTATAAATATAATCGGACTGATTCTGATGAAAAAGGAAAGAACAGTAAAGTTGGCCCTGGCCCTTCTCAGCATCATCATTCTCGCAGCTGTATTGAGTTATGCATTATTACCTTATATCAATGCATTTCTGGCAGCATTCATCCTATATGTTATATTCAAGCCAGCCTACTGTTTACTGACAGAGCGTCTTAAACTGAAGAAAAATGTATCAGCCATCTTGGTAATGATACTTTCAATGATACTGGTAGTATTACCTATATACTACGTGTTCACCCTGATAATAGGGGAAATAGAAGTAGTAATAAACAGCATTACCACAAATATAAGTTATGTGGATATCACGAATAATTTTGACATCATACAGAATATTAGTTACATAAATGAAATTGCACCCGACATTGATGTTCAGGGCAAGATAGTCAGCCTTGTATCCACCATAGGTTCATACCTTAGCAAGTATCTCATAGGAGCAGTACAGAATATTAGCGGGCTTCTAATATCAAGCACCATCATGTTTTTCTTGCTATATTATCTGTTCACATCCACCAATACTGATGTTAGCAAACAACTACAGGATCTCATACCCTTTAGCAAAAGAAATACAAATAAACTTCTGACCGAGATGAAAAATATCATCCAGTCCACACTCATTGCCACACTTTTGATAGCCGTTCTTCAAGGAACAATCATAGGGATCACATTCTATGCTGTTGGTATAAGCGGAGTAGCCCTCTGGGCAGCTGTCACCACAGTACTGTCATTCCTACCAGTCGTAGGAGCACCTCTTGTCTGGGTGCCAGCAGTCCTGTTCAAGCTCGTGACACAGGATTATGTTGCAGCCTTAGTGATCCTTATAGCAGGAATTATCCTCAGCAACATTGACAATGTGTTAAGACCTTACATACAGAAAAAAGTAGGTGCAATGCATCCATTTGTATCATTGCTTGGTATCTTTGTCGGTATCTACCTCTTCGGACTAGTAGGTATCGTGGTGGGACCACTGCTAATATCAGCATTCCTATTGATACTGAAAATGTTCAATGAAGAATATGTTCAGGATTGAAACTGAAAATTTGAATGTCAGGCTTTACCTAAAGCCTTTTTAGCTTTTTTAATTCTTCCAACAACTACCTGTTTCAAAACATGTGATACCGGTGTTCTTTTTCCGCCCGGTCTGACCTTACCGCTACGTATGGCCTCAAGCACCGACTCAAGCGTCCTATCCTTAGCATTGATCTCAGTATATGAACAACCAACCATCTTCGCCTCATGTGAATCACTTCCCCCTACCTGCGGAAACCCTAAAACTCCTGTGACCTTCCTGGCCTTGTTGTTGGCAAAACCGGTCACACATCTGGAATTCAGTACTTCCACTGCATCAGCATCCAACCCATCCACATAACCAATTCCATGCGAGGTTACCTTAAAAGGATGCGGGATTATCACAACAGCACCAAGTTCCCTTGCACGCTCAATAGTTTCCTCAGGGGTCATGCCTGATTCAATGTCCCCTTTCGGGTCAAGGACAAGGATATGGCCCTTAGAAGAAGTTACCTCTATACCAGGAATAACAATTATATCCGAATTGGTCTCCTTTGCCAGACGAGAACAAACAAGACCCCCCTCACGGGTATCATGGTCGCAGATCGCCACACCATCAAGCCCGTTAATTTTCGCATATTCAAGAATAGAAGCAGGATCGGAATTACTGTCCTTTGAAAAACAGGAATGCACGTGAAGATCAAAACGCATGTATAGAAGGCTGTTCTCTAAACTTATAAACTTTTTGAAGAAAAGAAAGCGAACGGGACGAAAGATTCAATTAAATCATAGTTTGTGGTGGTACTTTGGGGGTTTGGAGGAAACCCGTTCGCATTTAATAGAACGATCTCTTATAATATAAACGTTTCGTGTGAACACGAACGAATTGGCAATTAGCTCAGAACCCTATGATCATCAATATTGAATTTACTGACTTTTTGTAATATCTCTTCCCGGGCCTCGATATCCAGAACGATCTGTTCACCGTAATCGATGCTATGGACTATACCTTCATCATAAAGCCATGACACCATAGAAAGACTCTCTTCGGACATATCCAAAGCGATCCGGGAACGATCCCACTGAGGCAGATTCTCATAGATCTTATCCACAAGCGCTTCAAAGCCGTCACCCGAACTTGCAGAGATGAGCACAGGATGGGGTGCAAGATAGCTTATCTCATCAACTTTCCTTTTGAGATCATCCGGTTCCACCATATCGACCTTATTCAAAACAGTAACAATTTCCACGCCTTCGATGCGCTTCCAGAAAATGTCATGACTTACCACAAGTTTTTGCCTTATTACCTCTACAGGATCACTCATATCCACCACAAGGAGGATAACGTCCGCAAGAAATATCTCATCAAGGGTGGACCGAAATGCATCGACCATCCAATGAGGAAGGTCCTCGATAAAACCAACTGTATCGGTAAGAAGCACACGCCTCTGATTTATCGAAAGGGAACGTGTAGTAGGGGACAATGTCGTGAAAAGCATGTCTTCAACTTCAGTCCCTTCCTTCACAAGCGACTGGAAAAGAGTGCTTTTACCTGCGTTCGTATAACCTGCCAGGGCAACGAGGGAAAAGCCCCTTTCATGTCTGAAAGAGCGAAGTGACTCACTGCTCTTACAGGAACTATGAATTTCGTTCCTTATCCTGACTATCCTTTTCTTAACATCCTGCTCGTAGGAATCCTCATAACCGCCCAGACCCATAAAACCAGGACGTTCATCCTTTTTAAGCAAAGAAACTATTGACCTTGCTTTTGGCAACTCATACTGCAACCTTGCAAGTTCCACCTGTAATTTTGCACGCCTTGTAGTAGCTCTTGACGCAAATATCTCAAGGATCAGATTGAACCTGTCAATTACCTCACATTTACAGGTCTCAGAGATATTATAGATCTGCGTAGTTGACAATTGATGATTGAAAATCACTTTATCAGCACCTGAGACCTCCACAAACACCGCCAGTTCATCGACCTTCCCCCTACCTACCTGATACTTGCGGTCAGGATAACGCGTCTGAGTCAGCACACCCACTACCTGGTAATGGGCAGCTCTTGCCAGTTCCTTAAGCTCGGCAAGCTTTCCCTCATTTACACCATTGTCAGAACCAGGCTCATTTCTCTGTACAAGGATTACTTTTTTCATAATCGACCTTTTACCATTTTCAGACTGATATTCAAACTCACTCGATATCGAGCTCTTTCATAAGAAGTTTTCTGGAGCTTAAGGAAATATGATGGGCAAACTCTATTGCAAGCCTTTCACTCAAAGATTCCTGATATTTCATATCCCGCGAGAACATTTTCTTAGATATCCATTCAGGCCTATTGTATAGATCGCCCTTCTCAACAATAATAGGCCCAGAAGACTCGATCTCTGAAACAGTTGCCTCGATAATATTTACGATAGCGAGTACATCGGGAGGACCAGGGCTTAAAAACGGCTTAATGGCTGTCTGTGAAATTGATTCGATATGACTAGCTGAAACCTCCAGAGCAACCGCAGCACAGACCATATAATATCCATCTTTTATCTTATGTCTTCCAGAGATATCGACCGCTATAATAGAGAACATTCTGCCACTCACAATTTACAATATAATACGTTTTGATCCAATCAATTCCAATCAATTCGATTTAATTTCAATTTGATCGATAACAACCTACCCATAACTATTGTTTTAAGGATATATTACCCCTTTGAGAGCAAATATGTTGTTTCCAGGACATTATTTCATGATATCCTTCAGGTACTCTGCATCCTTGAGTATCTTAAAACTAACAAAACCACCCACGATCAAGTTCAGATAAAGAGTGAAAGCACGCCATGCCACTACAACAATACCTACTAGATAAACAGGTACGAATAAAGAAAATAGCGAGGTTGCACCAAGTTCGGCGATTCCGCTTGAACCTGGAGTTATAGGTAGCACAAGTAGGATCATGAGAAGCACCTGTGCAGCAAAAGAAATAACAATAGCAGGTGGCAGGTTCAATCCCATGAGTATAACAGGGACCATTGCAAATTCAACTATCCAGAAAAGGATAGTATAGACACTTCCAAAGAACAGCCCTTTACGACCTTTTGTAACAAAGAAGGCCATGCTGCTATGAAAATCATCAATGACCATATCCAATTTATTTGTGAGCCTTTCAAGACGTGAACTGTCCGCCTTCCCAGTAAATACAGCAACACGATGGATCAAATAATTAAATGCTTTCTTTGTATGATGGGGATGCCAGACCGCATATATCACGACCAGGAAGGTAAGGGACAGTAACAATTCACCCATCACTACCAGAGTGTTCAGCCCGGAGATCGAGATCACACCACGAAACAAATGCAGTGCTATCGGAGCAGAGACCAGTATCAGTACACCATCAAGCAATCTTTCTCCAAGGACCACAGCTGTTGCAGACCCCACAGGCACATTTTCCTGACCGAGCAGATGTACCCTCAGTGGCTCACCGCCAATAGATGAAGGCGTGACCGATGCAAGGAAAGTGCTTGAGATCACGATCTCAACGGCTCTTGGAATAGAAACATCGAACCCAAGGAATTTGCACATTGACCTTGTACGCAATCCCCATAGGAGATAGGACAACAAGTGCAGGCACAATGCAAGTAAAAGGAACTCCGGTCTTATATTGCGAATACTTTCCAGTGTTTGAGGATCCAAAGTGTAGAACATGACAGCAATAATAGAGATAATGCTAATAAAAAGAGAAACTATTAACCATTTTTTCATATTGTTCAAGTTCGATCATCCCTACAATTATGGATCAGCTTAACACAAAACTATTATTCCATATATTAGTAGTCCCATATAAGGAATTTGTTCCGATATATCGACTAGTATTTCGATATTAGAAATATATAAATACAATACGTGCGAATACTGGCCAACTAAAAGAGATGTTTAAATGATAAAATATCTGTTTTGTCTTAATTTCTGAGGAATGTCAATGGATTCCAAAAATGAAGAGAACAGCATCCCCGATAGAACTGCTTCCCCAGACTGCATGCTGCAATCTCCCTTATGGCAATGCTTATTATTCTGACGAGGACAAAGAATTTAGGATTGAAAGCATTAGCGGTCTTTACGACCATAAGCGTCCAATTCACCATACTTTATCTTGGCATCCACTGGATAACAGATTTAATAGGGGGTATAATGCTGGAATTCACAAGTTATTATGTTGCAACAAGGTATCGGGAACTTATTGTCACAAGATCTGAAAAATTGATTGCTGGAAGATACCAAAATGAAGAGGGGAAACGATCATGAAGATAATGCTTTTTGTCTGCGGAGAAGGACTGGGACACACCAGCCGATGCATATCCCTTGCACAACAAATGAAAGCTTCCGGTCATGAAGTGCTCATGGGAGCATATGGATATTCAAAGGACCATATTAAAGCAAAAGGACTCCGAACAGCAGAGATGGTCCCTGAGATACAACTGGTCGGAGACTCGGGGAGTATCGATATTAAAAGCTCGGTGATAGCGACCATTAAAAGCGGACAATTTCTAGGAATAGGAAAAGTACACCGAATGCTAAAGGATTTCGACCCGGACATTGTGGTTTCTGACAGTTACTACACAGGCATCTTTTCGGCATGGATGAGAAAAAAACCGGTATATCTGATGGTCAACCAATCCAACATGGAAGAGTTCTTCATGGGAAAAAGCTTTTTCATGAGATCCCTTGGAAAAATAACAAAGAGGTTTTACACCATGGTATTCAGGAAAGTAGATGGAATTATCATTCCGGACTTTCCAATGCCGAATACCATCTGCAAGTATAATCTTGATCTTGAAGAAAGAGTTCTCGACTCTGTATTCTATAGTGGACCTCTTGTCGGAAAGAAGTACAAGGAAGTACGTGAAGCAGAGCTTACAAGACCACACGTACTCTCGACAATAGGAGGATTCGGATACAGGGAGCCATTATTCCACAAGGTAATCGAAACCGCCAGACTTGACAGAAATATCAATTATACCCTCCTGTCCGGACCAAGTATCGATCCCGATAAATTTACAGATCTGCCGGAAAACGTCACCATAATGAAATTCATCAATGATCAGTTCCCACACCTGAAAGGTTCCGATCTTGTTATCGCACCGGGAGGGCATAGTATGATGATGGAAGCATTATCTTTTGGCGTACCCATACTGTCATTTCCGGATATGGGACACAGTGAGCAGGAGAAAAATGCAATTTCCCTTGAAGAGGAAGGATGCGGAAAACGCCTTGATTATTCCATCTCTCCCAAAAAGCTTCTTGACCATATCCATCAGTTAATAGAGGATGATGCTTACAAAGAAAAGGCACAGTATTTATGCAGTCTTTCCCATGCTCTTAATGGACCTGAAGCCATTACAGAAATGATAGGATCAAAATATCAGAACCAAGACTCACAAAAGTGATCATAAACCCATTTCGATATCTTTGAGTGGAAAAATTGGGATAAACTAATACAGTTTGAGGGACAGGAAATGCAATCAAATAACCAAAGATCTGTTATTTTAAAAGAATTCTTCAGAAAAAGTGTGCATATTGTATCAGTAGCTATTGTTCTTATCTATTATTATTTGGGAAAAGATTTCACACTTGATTTTTTGACACTGGTCCTCTGCTTCGTCTTACTAATCGATTTTTTCCGAGTAGAAAAAGGAGTAAAGGTCCCGATTGTATGGAAGCTTTATAGATCAAAGGAAAAAGACAAACTGAGTGGAACTTCCTATTTCTTGATTGGGAGTATAATCGCCATAAGTATTTTCTCAAAGGAAGTTGCATCTGCAGCAATATTAATGACAACTTTTGGAGATAGCGCAGCAGCTTTGGTAGGAATAAGTTACGGCAAGCGGTGGATAAAAGGCCTTCCTGATAGGGCATGGGAAGGTGTGTTCTCTGAATTCTTTGTGAACCTGGTCATTGGTTATTTATTCCTTTCAAATTGGATAGTGGCTTTAACAATGGCTTTGGTAGCTACAATAGTTGAAACTTTGATATACAAATTAGATGATAATTTAATTATACCACTATTTTCAGGTCTTGCTGGTCATCTTGTTTTAATAGCATACTCTTCATTATGACGAGATCAATGTATAGCCTGAAATACAATAAAATAAAGTAATTTGTTTAATATCAAAAAATATGAACCAAGCTTTCACAAAAGAGATTATAAGTATTACAACATATTAGACCAAGCTTTTACATTCCATGTTTTCAGTGGTGTATTGAATGATGATCCCAGAACCGATCGAGAATGAAGTAAAGTTGCTTGGAGGCACAGAAGGTATAGCCCTTAGAATAGCGAACGAGGATAAACTTGCAGAGCAAAGCGCCATCCATCATGCACTATCTTCCACCATACGATTGAAAATCCTTAGCCTTATTCTTGTACAGCCTCTTTGTGTATGCCTCATCAAAGAGATAATGAAGATGTCAGATTCTAAATTATCATACCACCTTTCGACCCTTGTTGCCAGCGGACTCATTAGAAGAGAAAAGAAAGGGAACTGGATAATCTACCACCCGACCGAAAAAGCGGAAAAGTATAGGGTCGAAGTATAAGGAAATATGAAGTTGAAATATAAAATGGAACTAGGAGGTCAAGCCATAGACCCGATTTCCTTTTTTACATGGTATCCCGTATTTTTTGATCAATAAGTAAAATTTTAATCACAGATATTAGAATAGCAATTCGAATAGGCTGTGCCATAACAAAACCTAAAAAGTAGATGATGGATAAGCTGAATGGGCCTAACCGGATTTGAACCGGTGATCGCCCGGTTATGAGCCGGGCGCTCTAACCTGACTAAGCTATAGGCCCGCGCAAAAAAGATACGAATGAGCGCCGCCAACAGGGCTCGAACCTGTGACATTCTGGTTAACAGCCAGACACTCTACCAACTGAGTTATGGCGGCACTTGATGGCGCTTCAACGCACGATTCCTCATAATGCACCTATCGGATTTAAACCTTTTGTTTGAGAGCGTCAAATGGACTGCAACAGGCTTGAATTTTGCCCAAATATGCGGCAAACGTATGCAAACAGTATATTCAAGCTCCACAATATTCGCCATATATGAATATAGGTGCCCCACAATTGCGGCATTTATGCTCAGGAGTAAGATTATTATCCCGCACATCGAAGACACCCCGCACAATGACAGGCTCACCACAGGAGGGGCAGAAGGTATTCTCATACTCATGACCGAACACATTACCGATATATACATACTTCAATCCCGCCTCCAATGCGATCCTGTGTGCCGTCTCGAGGGTCTCAACGGGAGTTGGAGGAAGATCTTTCATTTTATAGTGTGGCTGAAACCTTGTGAAATGAACAGGCGTATCCTCACCCAGATTGTCAAACACCCATTCGGACAGCTCACGCAACTCATCCTCAGAATCATTCAACGTGGGAATGACAAGGTTTACTACCTCAACGTGCATCCCAAGTTCCCTCGCAAGTTTTGCAGACTCCAGAACAGGTGCGAGCCGGGCACCCACGACTTCCTTATAGAATTTTTCTGAAAAGGCCTTGATATCCACCCTGAAAGCATCAAGATAAGGCGATATGTGTTTCAGTGCTTCAGGTGTGATGTAACCGTTGGTCACATAGACCGTATCCAGCCCAGCCTCTTTTGCAAGCTTTGCAGAATCATAGGTATATTCATACCATATAGTAGGCTCATTATAAGTCCATGCTATCGACCTACATCCCGTAGCAAGAGCCCGATCTATGGCCTGTTCGGGAGTTATCTCAATTGAATTAGCCTCATCAAGGCCTACCTGTGAAATTGTCCAGTTCTGACAGTGTTTGCACCTGAAATTGCATCCGATAGTCCCCAAAGAATAAACGGATGAACCTGGATTAAAATGGAACAGTGGTTTTTTCTCGATCGGATCGACAGCTTCACTGGAAACCGTAGCATAGATCAAAGAATAAAGAGTACCATCACGATTCTCGCGCACCCCACAAATACCGGTCTTGCCCTTAGAGATTCTGCAACGATGATTGCACAGGCCACACCGGACTTTCCCGTCTTCCAGCTTTTCATAGAACATTGCTTCTTTTATCATCTCATTCCCCAAGACTACATTAGAGTTGATGGTTAAAAAGGATTATTGAAGAGTTAGACCTCATGCTCAACGGCATCCATACTGAATAAAATAGAACTAATGAAACAATAGCTTAGAGATACGATGAATAAAACCAATAAAATTAATCAGAACAAATAAAAAAGATAATAAAAATAAGATGTTCCCCTTTAATTAAGGGGATACTAACTGTCGATTATATCAATAGTTTCGGGTCACCATATAGTCTGCAACAGCAAGAAGAATGTTCTTTGCTTCGGAATCACCAAGGATATCGAGCATTCTCTTACCCCTCTCAAGTGTTTCTGTGGAAAGGTCCTGTGCATATTTTATTGAACCCGAGTCTTTGAGGATAGAAACCGCTTCATCGATCTGTTCTGGAGAAACTGAACCACCCTTGCCGAATATTTCCAGTTCGACACCATGATTGAGTGCATGGATAGCTATCAGAGTCCTCTTTCCTTCAATGAGATCACTGCCTCTGACCTTGCCGAGGATATCTTCAGGAGTAATCATATCGATAACATCGTCCTGTATCTGGAAACTGATACCAACAAGACGGCCGAACTCGTACATAGCATCAGCAACCTCATCGGAAGCCCCTCCCAGAATTGCACCTACTTTTGCTGCTGCACCATAAAGCACCGAGGTCTTCTTTTCGACCATTTCAAGATACTCTTCTTCTGAAACTGTATCGCGATTCTCAAAATCGATATCCATCCACTGACCTTCACATATCTCAGTGCAGGTCCTAGAAAGAAGTGCAACACATTTCAGAATCCTTTCAGGATCTTTTTCCATTACGGAAAGGATCTCAAAGGCTTTTGAATAAAGAGTATCACCTGCAAGGATAGCACCTTCGCTACCCCACTTCACATGGACAGCAGGCATTCCACGCCTTACATCGTCATTGTCCATGATATCATCATGAACAAGGGTGAAATTGTGGACCAGTTCCAGTGCAACGGCTGCCGGGATAACTGACATAGGGTCACCGCCGACTGCTTCAGTCGAAAGCATGAGAACCGCTGGACGAAGACGCTTTCCACCAGCATCCGGCAAATATCTCGAAGCTTTATAGAGCTCTTCCGGATGTGAGATCGGAAGAAATTCGCCTATACCTTTATCAACATATACACTTCTTTTTTTTTATCTCATCCATAAGATCCATATGTTCACACCCGATTTAATTTGAATGATCATTCTTCAATATACAGTTCTTCACCATTTCTAAGCATGTGGACCGTATCCCCAAGGATATAGCCTGCATCTTCCGCCATTTCAATATAAGCACTGTGCATACCGATGTTTCCGTGTGCAGGGATCACATGTTCAGGATTGATCATCCTCAGAAGTTCCCAGTGGTCTTCACGGTAAGCGTGACCTGAAACGTGCACATCATCATAGATACGGCCGCCCTTCATCTTGAGCTTGGTCTCGAGTGCATAGCGGTTTGCTTGCGTCATAGGGCTTGGGATAATATTTGCAGAGAATATTATACGGTCACCGGATTCAACTTCAAATGGTGTGTCTCCACTTGCAACACGTGAAAGGATAGCACCTGGTTCTCCCTGATGACCTGTAACGATAGGCAAGTATTTTTCTTTGCCTTCTGCCATGATCTTCTTGAAAGCCCGGTCGATGTCCTTACGTTTACCATAGATCTCAACATTCTTCGGGAAATCGATATATCCCATGTTCTTTGCAGTTACCACATATTTATCCATGGAACGTCCCATGAGTACAGGGATACGGCCCATCTCTCCTGCAACCTTAATGATAGAGTTGATACGTGCAATGTGAGATGCAAAGGTAGTGACTATCATACCAGCATCGGATTCCTCAGTACCCAGAAGTACATCGCGCACCATATCATGAGCGATCTTTTCTGATGGGGTCTTACCTTTGCGGTCTGCATTGGTACTCTCCACGATCATGCATATGACACCTTCCTTTCCAAGCTCCCTGAGCCTTTCAAAGTCAGGTGCCTCACCAAGTGTTGGTGTGCGGTCAAGCTTGAAATCACATGCGTAAAGAACAGCACCTACAGGTGTATGTACTGCAACGAACACTGCATCGATGATACTGTGCTGTACACGGATAAGTTCAATGGAAACATCATCATTTATCTGATAGGTTCCACCAGCCTCTACCGGAATGATCTTGTTCTTGACACCGAACTTACGTTCGGATTCGATCTGCTGTTTTATAAGGGCTGCCGTATAAGGCGTACCGATGATAGGAGCAGTGTATCTGTGAGCAAGTTTTGGTATTGCACCTATGTGATCAAGGTGACCATGTGTACAAACAATAGCAGCAACGTTGCCGTTGACCTGCTTCATGATCGTGTCATCAGGTATTGCACCCATTTCTATAAGCTCAAGAGAATGCATCTTATCAATTTCCACATCCTCATGGATCTGGACCCTATCTAATCTAAGGCCCATATCAACGATGATGATGTCTTCGTCAACTCTTATAGCAGTCATATTACGACCCATTTCGTTATAGCCGCCTACTGCTATGATTCCAATATCTGTCATATAATTCCTCCAATTTATCTGTATTTTCTAATTCAATGATAACTTTTGGTCATCTTGACCAAAAAATGACTGTGAATTTCGGCTTTAGTAAACCTATCAAAGGTCAGACCTTATGTCAAGGTCCTTTGGATCAAAACCACGCTGTGTGATGTATTCTTTTGTCCATCCGGTTACAGTGACCTTTGAACTTGTACGAAGCTCATTGATATTACCACATCCGCAAAGGAACATTGCAACCCTTAGTTCATTGAGCATCTTTGACAGGCTTGAGACAACCTCATCCGCTCCAATGAGCGCTGGCCCCACAAAAGGAAGGGCTGCACTTGCAGCATACGCACCAAGAGAAAGTGATTTTGCAATATCGAGGCCTGTTCGCACACCGCCCGTTGCAACCACAGGAACAAAGCTTCGGCATTCGAGAACACTGGAAACAGTAGGTATACCGAAGTCCCAGTAGAGATTGCCCAGATCCTCGGAAATTGTATCACCGCTATCATGTGCCCTATATACTTCCACACCTGACCAGCTTGTACCTCCGACACCGCCCACATCAATTGCACTTACACCTGCTTCTTTCAACAATGCAGCATCTTCCTTTGAGATACCAGCACCGGTCTCCTTTGCAATTATCGGAACATTGAGAGAACAAACCTCTTCGATCATTTCGAGTACACCTGTCGCATCTCGATCACCTTCAGGCTGTATCGCCTCCTGAAGGAAATTCAAATGTACTGCCAGAGCATCTGCATCCAGCATATCAACGAGCTTCTCTATTGCTTCGATACCATATTCCTTAATCTGAGCTGCACCCACATTTCCATAAACGAATGCATTTGGTGCTTTATCACGAACCACGCTGAAAGAACTTTCCTGTCCAGGGTCCTCGATCGCAGCCCTTTGACTTCCCACACCGATCCCTACACCCAATTCCTCAGCGGCTTCCGCAAGAGCGGCATTTACCGGAATTGTGTCTGGATGCCCACCTGTAATAGATGCTATAAGGAATGGAGCCTTCAATGATTTGCCTAAAAATTCTGTGGACAGATCGATCTCATCCATATGTATCTGTGGCAATGCCTTGTGAATAAGCATAACATCATCGAATCCGGATGTTACGTTCTTGGCTTCCACTGGACGTTTTGCACAATGTTCAAGGTGCTCGCTCTTTCTCTTGGATGTACTCAAATCTATCAAACCTGTTAATGTATTATTATGAATCTTTTATTGCAGTACCGATGTTCTCACCATTTAGAAAACTCGACACGCTTCCCACTACGGTTGCATTGAATATATAGGAGGTTATACTTGATGTTTTGCCAAGTTCCAGCATTTCAAGCACTTTTCCGAGCATTCCACCGGTCACATCAGTTCCAGCCGAACCGCCGATATACGCCTTTACCTCATCGAAATTCTCTGCAGTGATCACAGGGATGGTCTCACCTTTATCATCTAACACACCATCTGCTGCACTCCCAACTCCAATTCTGGAAGCCTGCAACTGGGTTGCAAGATAGGGTATCACCTGATCACCGGAAATGATGGATACGCCTTTCACCTCATCCATTACGACATCACCGTGTAATACCGGAACAAGCCCTTTCTCAAGCATCAACTTGATACTTCCGAGATACATGTCCGAGATGCGACCGTTCTTTGCGACCGTACAACACATTGGATGTACTGATATCGCATTCACACCTTCATCATTGAGAATTCCAACTACAATACGGTTCAATGCCTTTACTGCATTATGAGTGACAACAGCCCCTTCCGCATGGAAGCCTTCCGTAAGAGCATATCTTTTTGCCTGAGGGTGACCGTAGGAACCTGCACCATGCACAATGATAAGTTTACCTTCAAAACCGGATATTTCACGAGCTATCCGGACTATCTCTTCTTCCCAGGCAAGCCCGTCTTCCGATCTCTTATCGGTAATTACGCTGCCGCCTATCTTCAATATAGTTATCTCGTTATTTGAGTTCACTGGCATTCCACCCTGACACCTATATCTGTCGCATTGGTCACAACAACATCCCCGCCGGCCATACCAATGGCCTCTGCCACCGAATCCACACTCTCACGCGGAGATATAGCGACCATGCAACCACCGCCACCTGCACCGGTTATCTTTGAACCATACGCACCACTTTCACGTGCAGCATAGATGAGGGAAGACAGTTCAGCACAACTTACACCAATAGCATCAAGCAGACCCTGATCTATATTCATAAGTTCGCCAACAGAAACATAGTCCCCATCGTTCACAAGATCTTCACCAATAACAGACAGCTTTCCAATGGATGATAATACAGGTCCCACAACATCAGGGAACCTTTCATTAAGATCAGCCACATTACCCACGAGCTCTTTTGTGGATGAGAATATATTTGTGTTACCTATAAGGATCCCACAATCAATAAGTTCAAGTTTTTTACGCTGTGGTATCAGAACCACGCCGCCCATAGTGCACACATACGTATCTGTGGGACTTGCTGCACCCTGTATATTCTGCTCGACCTCATGCCCCATCTTTGCGATATCATCCAGCTCAAGTCCGATGCCCAGCAAAGTATCCATTGCCTTGATCGTAGCCACAGTAACTGCTGCAGAAGAACCTAGCCCGGATCCTACCGGAATATCAGAACTTATGCGCAGGTCCACTCCATCAAAGGATGAGATATCCTGAAAGCGTTCGATGACCGCTGAAACATAAGGATGAACTTCAAAATCGATGCCCGTAGTTCCAAGGGATGAACTTATGGTGATAGTATCCGCAGGAGATACGGTGACCCTGGTACGAATATCCACTGCACAACAAATGGCAGGCTCCCCATAGACCACTGCGTGTTCACCGAACAGATATACTTTACCAGATGCAGAACAGGTGATCATGATAATGTCTCCTTTAGAGGATCATTTTACAATGATGGCAGCATACCCTACAACCATCGGATCCCCAGTAATATCCCCACTGGTACCATATTTGACCAGCTCAGTGTTCTTAGCACCACATTCCCTTGCAGCTGTCAACATTGCTGTTATTGGACCGTATCCGCAAGCTGTGATGTCTTTCTCGTACTTTCTCCGATAAATTTCAGGTACGTCCATATCAAGAATGGCATCAATAAGATAATTGTCAGACTTTTCGGCTTTTTCCTGAGGCACATAATGTGAAAGATCACTTGATGCAATGAATACTACCTTTTTACCCGATTCCTTTACAGCACGAGCTAATTCCAGGCCTACCTCGACAGCAGTATCTTCATCCTGCATTCCCATACAAATAGGCAGGACCTTAAAATCGCTTCCGAATAAGTATTGTAGGAAAGGTATCTGCACTTCCACAGAATGCTCATATCGGTGAGCAACTTCATCCATATCGATAATTGACCCCGCAAGCAGTTTGCCCAATTCCCTATCGGTCTCGACATCTCCGAGAGGTGTATTCCAGACATCCTGGGACATTGCGACCGGAGAACCATATCCTGTATGGTTTGGTCCAAATATCACATATGTGTCTGCTTTCGGAAGCCTTGCAAAAACATGTGCTGCGACTGGACCGGAATAGACATAACCTGCATGAGGTACAACTGCACCTATCAAGTCTTCAGGCTTTATCTCAAGACCATGAAAACATTTCACAATTTCCTTGCGCAGTGCCTTTGTGCTTAGCGGATAGAACTGACCTGCAACTGTTGGTTGTCTCATACTACGGTTCCCCCTGTTACAAACGGGATATATTATGTATGAGTGAGGTTAAGAAAAATGAGAACAGGTCAATTAAAGACCTGTTTCAAATTCACTTGCTTCATAGTTGAAAGGAATATCCCTTTCGTTTGCGATCTCTCTTGCCAGAAGCCAATATACGAGGGAAAGTGCTTTTCTACCCTTGTTGTTGGTTGGAATGACAAGATCTACATTGGAGGTCATGTTGTTGGTGTCACAAAGTGCAACAACAGGAATACCTACATTTACAGCTTCCCTGATGACCTGTGCATCTCCTGCAGGATCGGTCACAATTACTACATCCGGCTCAAAGAAACCTTCCTGTACAGGGTTTGTAAGACTGCCTGGAATGAACCTACCGACCTTTGAAACT